>ENA-OUQI01000094-OUQI01000094.1-human-gut-metagenome-genome-assembly--contig:-NODE-94-length-85501-cov-10.010334_pt1 | contig 85501 bp, 75 predicted proteins | sample MGYA00237953_ERZ548840 | MGnify/ENA primary metagenome ERZ548840 (study PRJEB26490, sample SAMN05194690) | human gut metagenome | biome: terrestrial biome; feature: human-associated habitat; material... | reverse complement strand
TGTTAGGCGCGCCGCCAGCGTTCGTCCTGAGCCAGGATCAAACTCTTTATAAATGATATTTATCACTTAAAAAGTGTTAAATCGTTTCGCTCAGCACGCAATCGCTTGCGTCCTGTGTGAATTACTTTGTTTGGAATTGTTTAACGTGTTTTTCCAACACGAAAATAGGTTCCGTTACAAGTTTTTCGATATTGTTCAATTTTCAAGGTCCTGTGCACCTCAGCCTTAGCGGCTGACGACTTGATTATTTTACCACAGAAGTGATTTTTTGTCAAGCACTTTTTTCGGAAGCTTTTCGATTTTACTGAACTTGTGGCTCGTTTTTCAACGTATCCATATTGGTTCTTTCGCTTTGCTTCTGCCGCTTTCAGAAGTCATTCTTTCCGGCGGCCCTTGGCGCTCAAGTATAATACCACATCCTCAGCCTTCTGTCAACACTTTTTTGCATCTTTTTTGAGTTTTTTCTATATTTCTTGAATTTGTTTCATTTCCTCCGCCGGGTGTTTCTTTTTTATCCCATAAACAGCACAAAGCCCCGCGCGCAAACGCAGGGCTTTGAAATACAAATGATTACAACTCTCCCCGGCCGGACAGCGCCCGGTACAGGGTCGTCTCATCGGTATACTCCAGGCTGGCACCCACGGGCAGGCCATAGGCCAGGCGGGTGGTCTTGATGCCCAAGGGCTTGATGAGCTTTGCCAGATACATGGCCGTTGCCTCGCCCTCAACGGTGGGGTTCATAGCCATGATCACTTCCTTCACTTCACCGTCCCCCAGACGGGCCAGCAGTTCCTTGACCGTCAGCTGTTCAGCACCGATGCCATCCATGGGACTGATGAGGCCGTGGAGCACATGGTACATTCCATGGTACTCCCGGGTGCGCTCAAATGCCTGCACGTCACGGGGCGTTTCCACCACACAGATGACAGAGCGGTCCCGCTTGGCACTGGCACAGATGGGGCAGAGCTCGGCTTCGGTATAATTCTGGCAGACACGGCAGCGGTGGAGCTTGGTGTGGGCGTTCTGGATCGCACCCGCCAGTGCGGCGGCATCCTGATCCGACATGCTCAGTACCTGATAGGCCATCCGGGTCGCACCCTTCCGCCCAATGCCCGGGAACTTGCTGAATTCTTCGATCAGCTTTTCCAGCGGGGCTGCATTATAACCCATGGTGCTCCTCCACTTTGATCAAAGGCCGGGAATGTTCAGGCCGCCGGTCAGTTTGCCCATTTCGGCCTCGGCAGTCTCATCCACCTGCTTGACGGTTGCATTGACGGCAGCAGCCACCAGGTCTTCCAGCATCTCGATATCATCGGGGTCCACGGCCTCAGGCTTAATGGTGATGCTCAGCACCTCGTGCTTGCCGTTCATCTTTACAGTGACCATCTCACCGGATGCACTGCCGGTGTACTCAGCAGCTTCCAACTCTGCCTGCTTGGCCTTCATATCTTCCTGCATCTTCTGGGCCTGACGCATCAGGGAGTTCATATCGGGGCGGCCGAAGCCTGCGGGCATTCTTGCTTTCATGGTTGGTTCTCCTTTTATTTATCGTTTTTTGCGTTCACTATCCTCAATCGACACCTCCAGCCCCAGCTGTTCCAGCTTGCGGAGGGATTCCTCGGCGTTGGCCGAAGCGCGATTGACTGTCTTGGATTCATAGGGGCCGATGGGCACTGCCACACCGGACACCTGTGCGATCAGCTTTTTGATGAGCTTCTGGCTTTCCTTGTTGGCGCGGATAAAATCCCGGAAGGTCTTTCCGCCATCGATAAGCACCCGGGTACCATCAAAGTAACCCTTGGATTTTTTCAGGTAGGTATAGAGCATGGGATCCTGCTCCTGCAGGAGCTTGATGACCTCTGCCCACTGCGGGAAGGGATTGATCCCCTCTGCCGCCACCTTGCGGGGCTTGTTCAGCGCCGGGTCAGCCGTATATTCCGGCTTGGGCTCCGGCTGAGGCTGGGCCGCAGGCACTTCCTGCGCGGGAGCCGGAGGTGCTTCTCTCTGCGGCGGCGCAGCCGGGGCCGGCTCGTCCCAAGGGGGCGGGGCCTCCGAAGTCACCGGCGGTTCCTCCGGCAGGGGCGGCAGCTCTTCTTCCGCAGAAGCTGCTGCTTCTGCCTTGGGCAGTTCCACGGGCTGAGGTGCCGGTTCCGGCTCAGACTGCTGCATCGGCGCCGGTTCCACAGAAGGTTCCTGCACGGGAGCCGATGCCGCCGGTGCACATACAAAAGGCTTGACCGGTGCTGACGCAAACGGTCTGGGAACCTCCTGTGCAGGGGCCGCAGGCCGGGCGGCGGGCACAGCCTGTACCGCCACCTGCTGGGGCGACTCCGAAAGGCTGAACAGGGCCAGTTCCAGCTCTATCCGCTGGTCACTGCCACGGGTCATGTGCTCCAGAGCGTTGCCCAGAGCCCGGATGGCCCGGATCGCCTCCCGCTGCCCCATCCGGGGGCCTTTTTCCAGATAGAGCTTTTCCTCTTCCGGAGAGATACCCGAGAGCAGTGCCTGCCCGCCGGGCAGGGCCGCCAGCATCAGCGCACGGTAATGGGCAATGAGCTCCTCGGTCAGCCGCTTCACATCCACTGACTGCTGGCGCAGTTGAGCCAGCTGTGCCAGTGCCGCGGCGGCATCCTGCGCTTCCAGCGCATCTGAAATATGGAACAGATAGCTCCGGTCAGTCACACCTGCCATCCGGCGGACAACGTCCGCATCGATCTTTGCCGTGACACCGGCACAGGTATCCAGAATGGACAGCGCGTCACGCATGGCACCATCGGCAAGGCGGGAGATGAGCTCCGCCCCCTCGCCGGACAACTCCAGTCCCTCCTGCCCGGCGATGTACTCCACACGCTGGGCGATATCCTCGGGGCCGATGCGGGTAAAATCGTACCGCTGGCACCGGGAAAGGATGGTGGCGGGGACCTTCTGGATCTCCGTGGTCGCCAGAATAAAGATGACGTGGGCGGGCGGCTCCTCCAGCGTTTTCAGCAGGGCATTGAACGCTGCCGTGGAGAGCATGTGCACCTCGTCGATGATATACACCTTATAATGACAGGCGCTGGGGGTGTAAGCTGTTTCATCACGCAGATCACGGATATCGTCCACGCCGTTGTTGGAGGCCGCGTCCATCTCCACCACGTCCAGAATGCTGCCGTTGTCGATGCCTCTGCAGATCTCGCACTCACCGCAGGGGTCACCGTTCTGGGGATGCAGGCAGTTGACTGCCTTGGCAAAGATCTTGGCACAGGTGGTCTTGCCGGTGCCGCGCACGCCGGTAAACAGATAAGCGTGGCCCACACGGCCTGTGGCGATCTGGTTGCGCAGTGCGGTCACGATGCCGCGCTGGGCCACCACATCCTCAAACCGCTGGGGCCGCCACTTGCGGTACAGGGCTCGATACATCCGCTTCTCCCCTTTCAACAAAAAAGCCGGGCAGCGCTGACGGGGTTTGACCCCCGCCTTGCGTAACTCGGCATACGGATGCAGGCTGACTGAAACGCACGGGACACACCGCTTAAGGCTGCTTGGTTCCCCACCTGACCTGGTTCACAGCGGCCCCATCGTACAGGGCCCGCATCCGTATGCCGAACCACGCAGCAGGCGCTGTCCGGCATGGCACATTTTGTGCTTGATTATTATAGCATGTTTCGGGGGAGAATGCAAGTATTAAACCTTACCGACATCGCTTAGAAAATACGAAGCTACACGTTCCCTTATACAGCAAAAGCCCCCTCCGGTGCAAAACCGGAGGGGGCAAAAGCGCTTAATTCACAAATTAAGACTGGCAGGCAGTGATCAGGCTCATCTTGTAGACTTCGTCAGCGTTGCAGCCACGGGACAGGTCGTTGATGGGTGCGTTCAGGCCCTGCAGAATGGGGCCGTAGGCAGCGTAGCCGCCCAGACGCTGAGCGATCTTATAGCCGATGTTGCCGGCCTCGATGCAGGGGAAGATGAAGGTGTTGGCCTGACCAGCCACCTTGCTGCCCTTGCACTTGACCTGTGCAACTTCGGGAGCAACGGCAGCGTCAAACTGCAGCTCGCCGTCCACAGCCAGCTCGGGGTCCATCTCCTGAGCCTTGATGGTAGCGTCATGGCTCAGAGCAACGGTGCCGCCCTTGCCGGAACCCTTGGTGGAGAAGCTCAGAACTGCGACCTTCGGATCGATGCCGAACAGCTTTGCGGTCTTGGCAGTCTCAACGGCCACCTCAGCCAGCTTTGCGGATGCAGCGATCTTGACCTCGCCGGTAGCCTTATCAACGGTATCGGTGTAATCAATGTTGACAGCGCAGTCGCCCATGGCAATGCGCTTCAGGCCCTCTTCGCCAAAGTCACGGTCCAGAATGAAGCAGGAGCTCACCAGGTGTGCGCCCTTCTTGGTCTTGACCAGCTGCAGAGCGGGGCGGATGGTATCGGCGGTGGAGTAAGTAGCGCCGCCCAGCAGGCAGTCAGCCTTGCCCATCTTGACCAGCATGGTGCCGAAGTAGTTGGACTTCTTCAGCATTGCGGTACACTCTTCAGCGGTCTGCTTGCCCTTACGCAGCTCGACCATGGTGTTCACCATCTCGTCGAAACCTGCGTAGTTCTCAGGGTCAATGATCTCAGCAGCGGAAATATCAAAATTGCCTGCGGCAGCAGCGGCCTTGCACTCAGCCTCGTTGCCCACCATGACAACCTTCAGAACGCCCTCGGCCAGCAGCTTGCTGGCTGCCTCCAGGATGCGGGGGTCATTGCCCTCGGTAAAAACGATCGTCTTGGGGTTTGCCTTCAGCTGTGCTACCAGCGGTGCGAACATATCAGCCATTGTTGATTACCTCCGAATTAACTATCCAATATTCACATCCGGGTGCCTGTTGGACACAAGGATGCCTTTCTCTTTTATTCTAGCACACCCGCCAAAAAGTTCAAGACAAAATTGGCTTTCTGTGCTATTATTTTAGGAGAAAACCATTTTTTATTTGTGAATAAATTATCATTCAGTTGCAAGGAGATCAAACTGCTATGGATTGGGATACATTAAAGGCCGAATGCCTTGCCTGCCGCAGATGTGAGCTGTGCACTGACCGCACCCATGTGGTGTTCGGGCAGGGTGCCCAGACTGCAGAGGTGCTGTTCGTGGGCGAGGGCCCGGGCCAGAGCGAGGACGAACAGGGCCTGCCCTTTGTGGGCCGCAGCGGCCAGCTGCTGGACAAATACCTGTTTGCCATCGATCTGGACCGGAGCAAAAACTGCTACATTGCCAACATCGTCAAGTGCCGCCCGCCCCAGAACCGCGACCCGCTGCCCACCGAGAGCGAGGCCTGTATGCCCTGGCTCCGGGAGCAGTTCAAGCTGCTGCAGCCAAAGATCGTGGTCTGCCTGGGCCGCATCGCTTCCCAGCGGATGATCCGCACCGATTTCTCCGTGACCAAGGAGCACGGCACCTTTGTGCAAAAGAACGGCGTATGGTTTATGGGCACCTTCCATCCCGCCGCCCTGCTCCGGCAGGCGCAGAACAAACCCGCCGCCTTTGCGGATTTTGTGGCTCTGCGGGAGAAGATCCACGAGGTGTGCGGGCACACATATTAACAAGCTCACCCTCTCCGTCATTGCTGTCGCAATGCCACCTCTCCCGAAGGGAGAGGCCTTGGCAGAAAGATGAAGCTCACAAAAACTGCCAAGGGCTCCCACTTTGGGGGAGTTGGCGAGCGGAGCGAGACTGAGAGGGCAAGGCCGTTTCCAAGTATCATCTCCCTTCATTTTTGCATACCCTAAAGCAAAAGTGAGGTGTTCTGATATGAAAACGATCCAAAGCCGTTCCCCCGATTTCTTTCTGGGGGCCACCACACCGGCGGGCTTCAAGGGTTATTTTGAGCCGCTACGCCGGGAGCCCGGGATGCAGATGCTTCTCATCAAAAGCGGGCCGGGATGCGGCAAATCCACCCTGATGAAGCATCTGGCCCAGGCCGCCGAGCAGCAGGGCCAGCGCATCGAAAAGATCCACTGTGCCAGCGACCCGGACAGTCTGGACGGGGTCATCTTCCTCGACCAGAAGCGTTCCATCATCGATGCCACCGCGCCCCATGTGGTGGAGCCGGACGCGCCCGGGGCTGATGAGCTGGTGGTAAGCCTGTACCACACCATCGATGCCGGAAAGCTGGCTCCCCACCGGGACGAGGTCAAGGCCCTGTTTGCCCGGAATGCCGCCCTGCGGGGCCGGGCAGCCCGGTATATCGCATCGGCGGGCAGCCTGATGCTGGACAGCCGCCGGGCCGAGGCCTGCAGCGCCAACTTTGAAAAGGTGCGCCGCTACGTCAAGCGTCTCTGCACCCGGCTGCTTCCCCGCACCGAGGGCACCGCCAGCGAGGAGCTGCGGCTGCTCTCAGCCATCACCCCCAAGGGGATGGTATTCTACCGGGGCACGGTAGAAGCGCTGGCCGACCGGTATGTGGTATTCCGGGATGATTACGGGGCGGTCTCCCGCCTGCTGCTGGAACTCATCCGGGCCGAAGCGCTGGCCCGGGGCTACCACATCATCACCTGCCCCTGCGCCATGCACCCTGAAGATCAGATCGACCACATCTTCATTCCGGCCCTGCGGCTGGCTTTTTTGACCGACAACCTCTGGCATCCCATCCGGCTGCCCGGCGTGCAGGCCGTGCGCTGCACCCGCTTTGTGGACCGGGAGAACCTGTCCGGCTTCCGCGCCCGCCTGCGCTTCAACGACCGTGCCGCCTCCGAGCTCATCGACCAGGCTGTCGCCCTGATGGCTCAGGCCAAGAACTGCCATGATGAGCTGGAGACTTATTACCGGGCCGCCGTGGATTTTGACCAGGTGAATGCTGTTGCAGCAAATTGTCAAAAGATCCTGGGTCTCGGGTAGGCCCTGCTCTGTACAACCTGACCGAAGCGCAGAATTTCAAGAGAAAGGAAGTGAACCCCATGCCAACCATCCGTCTCTCTGTCCGGGAGCTGGTGGAGTTCCTGCTCCGCACCGGCAGTATCGACAGCCGCTTTACCGGCTTTGACCGGGCCAACGAGGGCGCACGCATCCACCGCAGGCTCCAGAAGGCGGCGGGTGAAGGCTACGCCGCCGAGGTGTTCCTCACGGCAGAGCGGACGATGGAGGGAATCGGGTTCACCATCGAGGGCCGGGCCGACGGCATTTTTACCGATGAGGACGGCACGGTGGTCATCGACGAGATCAAGACCACCGCCGTGCCCGCCGATGCCATCACGGAGGACATGAACCCCTGCCACTGGGCGCAGGGCATGGTCTACGGGGCCATCTGCGCCGAGCAGCGGGAGCTGGAAACACTGGATGTCCGGCTGACCTATTACCAGATCGACACCGATGAGATCATCCGCTATACCCGGCACTTCTCCGCCGCTGAGCTGGATGCGTTTCTCAACGACCTGCTGCGGCAGTATCTTCCCTGGGCACGGCGGCAGCTGGACTGGGTGGAAGCCCGGAACCGGAGCCTTGGGGCCCTGCAATTTCCGTTTCCGGCCTACCGTCCCGGGCAGCGCGCTCTTGCCGGGGAGGTCTATCGCGCCTGTGCTGCGGGCAAGGCAGAGCAGAAGGGCGGTACCCGGCTGTTCTGCCAGGCACCCACCGGCATCGGCAAAACGATGAGCGCCCTCTTCCCTGCCCTGAAAGCCATGGGCGAGGGCAAGGGGGAAAAGATCTTCTACCTGACCGCTCGCAACACGACACAGGCCGCTGCTGAGGATGCACTGGCCCGCCTGCGGGCGGCAGACCCGGCGCTTTCCCTGCGCAGCGTGACCCTGACCGCCAAGGAGAAGGCCTGCCTGTGCAAGGATGCTGAGGGCCGTCCCGCCTGCCTGCCGGAAGCCTGCCCCTACGCCAACGGCTACTACGAGCGGCTGAAGGATGCGCTGGCCGACCTGCTGGACAGCGCCGTCCCCTATGACCGGGCCGCCCTGACCGAGATTGCCCGGCGGCACATGGTCTGCCCTTTTGAGCTGGGGCTGGACCTGAGCGAGTGGTGTGATGTGGTCATCGGAGACTACAACTATCTGTTCGACCCCACCGTGCACCTGCGGCGCTTTTTCGATGCGGCGGGCGACTACATTTTTCTCATCGACGAGGCCCACAACCTGCCGGACCGGGCCAGAGCCATGTACTCGGCGCGGTTCTGCAAGAGCAGCCTGACCGATGCCAGACGGGCCATCGGCAAAGGAAAAAGCGCACTGAAAACCGCGTTGACAAAGGCAGACAAGGGCTTTCTGGAAGCGCGCCGGGCGGTAACGAAGCTGGCCCCCCGCCGGGGTTCAGCGCCCACCGAATCGCCGGCAGAGGATCTCACCCAACAGACCAGCCTTCTGGACACCGAACCGGCAGAAGCCGCCTTCCCGCTGCCGGAGCCTTTGCTGGCACAGGATGGCACGGTCTTTTTGCAAGAGCTGCCAAAGGAGCTGCTTCGGCTGCTGTTCAGCCTGCAGGCCCCCCTGCAGGACTGGCTGGAGGCCAACCCGGAGGCTGATGCCCACGCCCAGCTGCTGGAGCTCTACTTTGCGTTGCAGGATATCACCCGGGCGGCAGAACGATACGACGCGCATTTTGTCACCCAGCTGACAGCCCGGGGCAGCGAGCTGGAATGGGAGCTGCTCTGCCTTGACCCTGCCCCCTTTGTAGATGCCAGCCTTGCCGCCGGGCGGGCCGCGGCACTGTTCAGCGCAACACTCACCCCGCCGGGCTACTACCGCTCCGTGCTAGGCTGTCCCGATGCCCGGGCTGTGGCACTGGAAAGCCCATTTCCGCCCGAACATCTGGGGCTCTACTGCCTGCCCGGCATCTCCACCCGCTACCGGGACCGGGAGGCCAGTGTTCAGGCCGTCTCGGATGCGCTGGCCGCACTGGCCCGGGCCAAGGTGGGCAACTATCTGGCCTTTTTCCCCAGCTATGCCTATCTGCGGCAGGTATATGAGGACTTCACCGCCCGTTACCCGGACATCGGGACGCTGGCCCAGGAGAGTGGTCTGGACGACGCGGCCCGGGCGGCCTTTCTGGAACAGTTCAGCCCAAGCCCCGCAAAAACGCTGCTGGGCTTCGGGGTCATGGGCGGCATCTTTGGCGAGGGCGTGGATCTGGTGGGCGACCGGCTCATCGGGTGTGCCATCGTGGGGGTGGGCCTGCCTCAGGTGAACCCCCGGCAGGAGATCCTGCGCCGTTACTATGACGAGGCGGGCGGCACCGGTTTCGACTACGCCTACCGTTTCCCGGGCATGAACAAGGTGCTGCAGGCTGCGGGCCGGGTCATCCGCACGCAGGAAGACAGGGGCGTGGTGCTCCTGCTGGATGACCGCTTTGCCCGCGCCGAATACACCCGCCTGTTCCCCCGCCACTGGCACCAGCTCCAATACCTGCGCAGCACCACAGAGCTGGTGCAGCAGCTTGCCGCCTTCTGGGCACTGAACCAATAGAAAAAAGCCTGTCGGCGCAAAAACCGACAGGCTTTTTCTCATGCTCCGGACATTTTCCGGCTCTTACTTCTTTCTGGGCAGGGATCTGCGCAGTTCATCCCAGGCAGTCATCTCCACCAATGTGGTGGCGCGCAGGGCGGCAAACGCTTCATCCAGATACTGCATCTCACTCACCGCGCGCATGGCGTGATCCGAAATGCACCACTTCCCAACGACCGTCTGCGCCATCCAGTAGACCATCCGCTCGCTCTTTTTCCGCTGTTTGGTGCCCTCGCGGTAGCGATCGGTGTTCTCCGCATCGTTCACGGGTACACCCGCCGCTTTCAGCATCTCACAGCACTCCCAGGCGGCATCCACGATCATCCTGCGCTGTTCCACTGTGGTGCGGGAAAGTTCCCCATCCACCGCATAGCAGGCATAGGCGCAGGGCAGGATAAAGGCGATGTGGCTCTTGAGCCACTCGTCCATATCGCTGTAATAGGTCAGCTTGTAATGAGTCCCCTCAAAGGCAGCCTGCAGCCGCAGGCGGAACGCGCCGGACAGGGGAGCGGTTGCGCCGCCAACGGTCATTCCCATCCCCATGTGCACACTGACCAGCCGGTCATGCTCCCGACGGCCTGCATTGTTCTGGAAGCCAAAGGCGATCTTATCCACCGGGCGCTGCATGGCCTGCAGCATCTCCTGCGCATAGGGATCATTGCCCACAAAGATGAAGTACTGGCTCCGGTTTGCCTTGAGGATGGGCAGCACATCGGCCAGCTGCCCGGCCTGCACCGTGACAAACACAAGGTCATACACATCCTCGGGGGCCAGCACGTCTATTGTCCGCATCCGATCCACCGTTGTTTTCCACTGGAGCATGTGGCGGATGGTCAGGCCCTTCTGGTCAATGACCGCCTTCCACTCGCCCCGGGCCAGCAGGGTGACCACATTTTTCTTGTTCTGTGCCAGACTGTGGGCCAGCTGACAGCCCTGAACGCCTGCGCCGTACACCAAGATCCTCATAACGAGATCCCTCCTGTTTTGCATGATCAGCCCAGCCGGAAACACCGGGCTGTTACTTTTTCAGGAACGAGAAGAAGCCCTTTTTCTCATAGGGCCTGGTCTGCACGCCGGTCACGGTGTAGCCCGTTTCGGCAATGGCAGCCTTCAGCGCCTCCACATCCACCGGCTGCTCCGAGACGATGACCGTTTCGCCCTTGGTGTGGGAAGAAGTCACCTTGTTCACCCGGGCGGTCTTGCGCACCACATCATTGATGTGGCTCTCGCACATACCGCACATCATACCATCGACCCTCAGGATCGTTTCTACCATTGTTGTCCCCTCCATACTGTATCTGCGGGCCCCCCTGTCAAACTGCACAAGTCCAGCCCGCTGTTTTCGTCATTTTGTTAGTTTCAGCTAACTCATTGCGGAAACAAAAAGGCTCCTGCCCCACACAGCACTGCTCTGCGGAACTTTTCCGATCTGTTTTCAGTTTTATCATACCATACCGGTGGGCAAATTTCAAGCTGCCCGCAAAACCGGCCGGGGGACTTTATCAAAGGGTCAGTTCATGGAAAACAGCGCTGCTTTCCAGCTCTTTCCATTGCATCGTGTTTCCTTCCAGGGTCATGTAGCTGTGGGGGCTGTTCTCCTTGGGGATGCTCACAGAACCCGGGTTCAGGTAAAGATTTCCCTGCCCGAACTCTGTCCAGGCCGGAACATGGGTGTGCCCATGCAGCAGCACATCTCCCGGGGCCAGCGGCGGCAGATTTTTTACATGATAGATATGCCCGTGGGTCGCATAAATGAGCCGCTGCCCCACCGGAAGCACCGCATAATCGGCCAGCACGGGGAATTCCAGCACCATCTGGTCCACCTCGGCATCGCAGTTGCCCCGCACGCAGAGCAGCTTCTCCTTTTTCCCGTTCAGCAGGGGGATGACCTCCTTGGGAGCGTACTCTCGGGGCAGGTCGTTGCGGGGGCCGTGGTAGAGCAGGTCGCCCAACAGGAACAGCCGGTCGGCTCCCTCCCGCTCCAAGGCCTCCAGCATTTTGCGGCAGTAGTAAGCCGACCCGTGCAGGTCCGACGCGATCATCCATTTCATGGCAGATCCTCCTTTTGTGCGTTCTGTTCTTATTTTACCGCCGCCGTGCCCCATGTCAAGGGCAAGGGGCCGCTGTAAAAAGTCATACTTTTATTTCAAAAAGTCCTTGACAAGTATCCCTGTGATGTGGTATCTTTGAACCAATAAAATATCGTGTGGATTTTTACAGCATTCTGCAACTTTTCGCCACACAATGGTACAAAAGCCATTGTGTGGCTTTTGCTTTGCCTTCAAATCCAAATCTGACCCTCAGGAGCAATGAAAATGAACGATACTTTTATGAAAACCAGACCGGTGTTCCCGCTGCTGCTCTCCATGGCCCTGCCCAACGTCATCTCGATGCTGGTGAACAGCCTGTACAACATCGTAGACAGCCTCTTTGTGGCCCAGATCAGCGAGCAGGCCATGACAGCGCTTTCGCTGGTGTTTCCCATCCAGAATTTTGTCAATGCAGTGGCCATCGGCTTTGGCATCGGCATCAATGCCCAGATCGCGCTCTGCCTCGGCGCAGGCGACCACGAAAACGCCAACCGGGCCGCCACCCATGGCATGATGTTTTCCCTGCTGCACGGTGTGCTGGGCATGGCCCTCTGCATTGTCATCATGCCCGGCTTCCTGCGCAGTTTCACTACCGATCCCGCTCTGGTGGACATGGGCGTGACCTACTCCACCATCGTGTTCCTGTTCTCGCTGGTCAACATGGCAGACCTCGCCTTTGAGAAGATCTTCCAGTCCGTGGGCCGGATGAATGTTGCCATGGTGGCGCTGATCACCGGCTGCGTGACCAACATCGCCCTCGACCCGGTCCTCATCTTCGGCCTTGGGCCGGTGCCCGCCCTGGGCATTGCCGGTGCGGCCCTTGCCACCGGCATCGGGCAGGCCGTTTCCCTTGTGGTCTACCTCTATGTCTACTGCACCACCGAAGTCGCCGTCCGCTTCTCCCGCCGCTGCCTGCGGTTCGATGCCGCCCTTGACGGCAAGCTCTATGCCATCGGCGTACCGGCCATCCTGAATCTGGCCCTGCCCAGCCTGCTGGTCACCTTCCTGAACGGCCTGCTGGCGGTCTACTCCCAGAGCTATGTGACGGTGCTGGGCATCTACTACAAACTCCAGACCTTCCTTTACCTGCCGGCCAACGGCATCGTGCAGGGGATGCGCCCGCTGGTGGGCTACAACTACGGTGCCCGGGAGCATGGCCGTGTGTCCAGGCTCTACAACCTGACACTGGGCCTGAGCGCCGGGATCATGGCCATTGGCACCCTGCTCTGCCTGACCATTGCAGGCCCGCTGATGGGGCTGTTCACCTCTAACCCCGAGACCATCGCCATCGGCCAGACCGCCCTGCGGGTCATCTGCCTGGGGTTCATCGTCTCGGCAGTGTCTACCACCTCCTCCGGCGCGCTGGAGGGTCTGGGCAAGGGCGTGCCCTCGCTGGTCATCTCCCTCTGCCGCTATATCATCTTCATCATGCCCATTGCGTGGGTGCTGTGCGGCCGCATGGGCCCCACCGGTGTCTGGCACGCCTTCTGGATCACAGAGGCCCTCTCTGCCGTGATCGCCTACGCGGTATATCACAGGGCAGTCCATCAGAAATAACCCTCTCTAACAAAAATTCCCGCTCGATGGAGCGGGAATTTTTGTTATCATCTCTTCTTTTGTGGAAGGCTGCTCTCAGATCAGGCCCAGAGTTTTGAGCTCCCTTGCCACGCCGTCCTCCGTCACAGCCGGGCAGATGCGGTCGCAGAGCTTTTTCAGGTTGTCAGAGCCATTGGCCATGCAGACGCTGATGCCTACCACATCAGTCATCTGCAGGTCGTTGTCGCTGTCGCCAAAACCGATGGTGTCGGCCAGCGAACACCCAAGCTCATCGCAGATAGCCTTGATGCCGGTGCCCTTGTTGAACTTGCGGTTGATGAGTTCTCCGTTGACGATGGCTGACGGGGTATCCCCCAGCCGGGACTCGCAGAAGATGAACTGATCCTCATACAGCTGCTTTGCCTCGGCAAGGCAGGCCTCGTTGGGGGCGATGAACACCACCTTGTAAACCGGCTCTCCGTGGTATTCCTCAATGGGCCGGATGGTCAAGCCATACTCCATCGTTTTGCGCCAGCGCTCGGCCTCGCTGTTCAGCTGCCCCGGCTTGCGGGGGAACAAATGGGCGAACCGCTCGATCATCCTGATGCCGCCGTAAGTATCATCCCGGGCTTCCAGTGTGCACTCGGCACCTGCACGCCCCAGCACCTCCCGCAGGCCCTCGACCTGCGCGGGCTCCATGGGAAGATCCACGAGAATTTTCCCATCACAGCCCACATAGCCGCCTGCAGAGCAGACAAAGCCATCGAAACCGTAGGCAAGCAGCGGTTTCGTCATGCGCAGGTTGCGCCCGGTGCACAGAAACACCTTGTGGCCGTTGGCCCGGGCCTGCCGGATGGCCTCCACGGCACTGGCCGGAACGGTCATCTCACCGGGCGGCAGCAAAGTACCGTCAATATCCAGAAAAATCAGTTTTTGCTTCATGGTATCCTCATTCTTTCACTGCCAGTTCATGGTAAATCCGCGAATCAGCAGACCCACGGCCAGGATCGCCAGCAGCACCAGCAAAACGGTGCGGTTGGCCTGTTTCTGCTGCTGTCTGGCCCGGGCACGGCTGTTCCGGCCGCTGCCCTGCTTCCGGTTCCGGGTTCCGCTGCTGGAACTGCGGCCGCTCGTGTTCTGCTTTGTGCCGCGGCGGGAAGTGCTGCCGGAAGTCCCCTCTTTTTTCCTGCCCGCAGTGCTCTGGCCGGACTTTGCCGCGCGAGGGGCTTTCTCTTCCGGGGCCGCCGACGCAATGGGCTTTTTGGCCCCGCAGCGGCTCAGGTAATCCTCAGCCAGCCGGTAATACTGGCCCAGCTCACTGGTGCGCAGGGGCGCGCCCGCATAGCCCTCTTCCAGTGCTTCCACTGCCTCGTTGAAGAGGATCGCCGCCTGCGCAGCCGCCGTGCGGTCGGAGGCATGGGCCGCTTCATTGCGGGCAGTGCGCACCGCGTTGCAGGCCCGACGGGCAGCAGCAGGGTGCTCCGTATTGCCCAGCAGATCCAGCTGGTGCGCAGCATCCTTTTCAGGGTCCAGCAGCACCCGCATACACAGGGTGGTATCCAGCTGCTGCCAGCTGTTTCGGCCCGCCAGATCGGGCAGACGGTCATAATATTCGGGGCTCTCCTGCTGGCGGGTACGGATGTGATCCAGCAGGGCTCCCAGGCTGTGCTCCCCGGGTTTGTTCTCCCAGTGCCAGCGCAGCAGCTTGCGGCTGATCTCATCGCAGGTAGTTTTGATCTCAAAAGCGGTTTGCAGTGCTTCGTCGGGCATAACGTTTCTCCTTCGTACAACCAAAAAAACGGAGGAAGCGCAGCCTCCTCCGTCATTCATTTACATCATAAACTGATAATAGACGAAGCCCCACAGCGCAATGCCTGCGCAGACGATGGCGGTGATGGGCGGGACCCAGCGGACGAGGGTCTCGGCAATGCCGTCACGGCTCTCTTCCGCATCGTCCTCCTCATCGTACCGCTCCACCTCGGGTTCCGGCTGGCGGGCCGGGGCGGCACGGCGGGCAGCAGGCATCACACGGGTGCCCTCGTCATCCACAGCCGCTGCACCGCTGCCGGGGAACGCCGCGCGGGTGGCGGCATCCAGCACCCGGGTAGGCTCTGCTTCCGGAACAGGGGTGTGTTCCACCGGCGGTGCAAAGCTGGTCGGAGCGCCGACAGGCTCTGCCGGGCGGGCCGTCTGGACGACCCGGGTGGGTTCTGCCTGCACCGGCGCGCTGGCCACGATGCGGGTCGGCTCTTCCTGCGGAGCGGCGCTCGCCACGCGGGTGGCCTCCGCCGCCGGGGCCTGCTCTGCAGGGGCGGCCTTCTGGCCGGGCTGCAGCAGGGTGTTCAGGGCGTTCTGCAGCAGGATGCGGTCACAGCCGCACTCGGTGCAGTAGACCGTGTCCTCTTCCTTCGGGTGGAAGGAACCGCAGGCACAGTACCAGCCGTTCTCGAACACCTGCGGCATATACTTGAGGCCGGTGCGGTTCATCCGGCTTTCCAGTGCCTTTTCCAGCTCCGGACTCAGGCGGCGCGGGGCCGGCAGACGGACGCGCTTGATGGCATCCAGATGCACGACCTTTTTGCCGCTGTATACGTTCTTCAGGACCACATCCACGCTGGTGATAGCCTTCTGGGTCACGAACACGGCATCGTCCATGCCAAAGCTCTCACCGGGCTTGACCTCGATCTCGCGGTATTCAAAGGCATCCTCACACAGGATGATACCGTCCACACCCTTGCACTTGAAGTGGATCTCCAGTGCAGTCAGGGTGACCTTGGAGATGTTCTTGAAGGTCAGGCAGACTGCGTTCTCGCCGCTGAGTTCGCCCTTGAGCAGTTCCACACAGACGAACTGCACCGGGCTGCCCGGGGTATAATAGTTGGCCCGGGTGCGTGCGACCGGGTTAAAATTTTCCTCCACGACACTCGCTCCCTTCGATCATTCGTTTTCCTGCAGGGCATCCTGCGCCGGGTCGGGCATTTCCTCGCCCAGCACGGCCTGCTCCGCCTGTTCAGCGGGCTCTGCGCTCTCGGCAGGCTCTGCGGTCTCCACCGGGGCTGCCGGTGCGGCGGGTTCCTGTGCAGGCTCGTCACCGTCACGCGGGGGCAGCTTTCCGCCGGCCATCACAGTGTTGAACTCCTGCTCGTTCAGCTTTTCGCGTTCCATCAGAGCCTGTGCCAGCGCATGGAGCTGGTCGATGTGCTCCGTCAGGGTGCGGCGGCAGGTCTCGTAAGCCTCATCGATGATATCCCGCATCTCGCCGTCGATCTCGGCAGCGGTACTCTCGCTGTAGCCCTTGCCCTGGGTGAAATCACGGCCCAGGAAGGTCTCCTCCTGCGAGGTGCCGTAGACCACAGGGCCCAGGCGCTCGGAGAAGCCGTACTTGGTGATCATCTGGCGGGCAATGTTGGTTGCCTGCTGCAGGTCGTTGGAGGCACCGGTGGAGATATCCTCCAGGATCAGCTGCTCGGCCACACGGCCGCCCAGGCTGGAAACGATATCCTCGAACATCTCGCCCTTGGTCACATAGCTGCGATCCTTTTCGGGCAGATACATAGTGTAGCCGCCAGCCTGGCCGCGGGGAATGATGGTGATCTCGTGCACGCGGGGGTGGTGCTTGCAATAGAAGCCTGCCACGGCGTGGCCCGCCTCATGGTAGGCGGTCAGCTTCTTTTCCTCGGCAGTCACAACACGGCTCTTCTTCTCAGGGCCTGCCATGACCTTCATGGAAGCTTCCTCGATGTCCTCCATGGTGATGGCCTTGCGGCTGCGGCGGGCAGCCAGCAGAGCGGCCTCATTGACCAGGTTCTCCAGGTCAGCACCCGCAAAGCCTGCGGTGCGCTGTGCGATGACCCTGAGGGAGACATCGGGAGCCAGAGGCTTATTCTTGGTGTGGACCTTGAGGATCTCCTCGCGGCCCTTGACATCGGGCAGGCCCACATAGACCTGACGGTCAAAGCGGCCCGGACGGAGCAGGGCCTTATCCAGAATGTCGGCACGGTTGGTGGCTGCCATCACGATGACACCATCGTTGGCCTCAAAGCCGTCCATCTCGACCAGCAGCTGGTTCAGGGTCTGCTCCCGCTCGTCGTGGCCGCCGCCCAGACCTGCGCCGCGCTGACGGCCCACGGCATCGATCTCATCGATGAAGATGATGCAGGGCATGGTCTTTTTGGCCTTATCAAACAGATCACGCACACGGGACGCGCCGACACCGACGTACATTTCCACGAAGTCGGAGCCGGAAATGGAGTAGAAGGGCACCCCTGCCTCACCGGCGCAGGCACGGGCCAGCAGGGTCTTACCGGTACCCGGAGGGCCCACCAGCAGAACGCCGTGGGGGATGCGGGCACCCAGAGTGTTGAACTTGTCGGGGCTCTTGAGGAACTCCACGACCTCCTTCAGCTCTTCCTTTTCCTCGTCCTCACCGGCAACGTCGGCAAAGGTCGCGGTCTTTTTGTTCTCGTGCTCATCCTTCACCTTGGCCTTGCCCACGTTCATAATACCGCCGCCGCCAGCGCCGCCGCGCATCATGGAGAAGAGCAGGAAGCCGGTGCAGCCCAGCATTCCCAGGTAGAACAGGATCTCCATCCAGGGGATGGACTCCTTCAGGGTGGTGTAATCGTACTCCATGGGCGCGGTCGGGTTGGCTGCGTCGTAGGAATCGATATACTGCTGGACGTTCTCGATAAACACATAGGCGTAGGGCAGCTTGTAGCGCACCGTCACCGTACCGTCATCGTTTCTGGTCGCCCCCACAGAAGAGGCAGAGGAGGAGAACATATTGCTCAGCAGACCGCCGGAGGCCTGTGCGGCAGCGGTGGCACCTGTGGTTTCGGGCAGCTCCTGCTTGCCCTCCTTCAGCGTCAGGGTAATGATGCTGGTGTTGCGGTCCAGCGTAAAGGCTGTGACCTGATTGTTCTCAAAGTAGTGCACCACAGTCGAGTAGCTCATGGTGGAGCCGCCGGTACTGCTGTCGCTGGTGCCCAGCACCGACCAGATCATCAGAACACCGGCCAGTGCCAGCGCCAGGATCAGGGGATTAAAGCGAGGTCGTTTCGGTTGCAAAAGGGATCAACTCCAGTTCTAATTCGTTTTTGTTATGCGTAGATTTCCGGTTTCAGCACACCCACATAGGGCAGGTTGCGGTATTTCTCATCGTAGTCCAGACCATAGCCCACCACAAACTCGTCCGGCACCTGGAAGCCCTCGTAATCGGGCTGGATGTCGGCCTTGCGGCGGCTGGGCTTGTCCAGAATGGTGCAGATCTTCACGGAATTCGGGTTGCGCATCTTGAGCATGGGCACCAGCTTGGAAAGGGTGACACCGGTATCCAGAATGTCCTCCACGATCAGCACGTCCTTGCCGGAAAGGTCGCCGTCCAGATCCTTGATGATCTTGACCAGACCGCTGGTGGTGGTATTGCTGCCGCCGTAGCTGGACACGACCATAAAATCAATGCTGCAGGGGATGGTCACAGCCCGCATCAGGTCGGCCATAAAGACCACCGAACCCTTGAGGATGGAGACGAGGACAAGGTTTCTGCCCTCGTAATCCCTGCTGATCTGTGCACCCAGTTCGGCAACCTTGGCTTTCAATGCTTCCTCACTGACCAGGATGTTCTTGATATCGTCATTCATGCTCATGGGTTGTTCCTCCATTTTCCAATTCCAACTGCAAGACCTGTTCGGTCTCCTCGTCCGGGGCCAGCCCCTCGGCAAAGCCCTCCCCACAGATCCACAGGATCTCGCTGCCCGCCGCCAGCAGCGGCAGGCCCTCTCGTATTCCGGCAGGAATGCCTGCCTCATTCATCCATTTGCGCAGGGGCTTGCTCAGCCCCCGCCCCGCAGGCCGGAACCGGTCTCCCGGTTGACGGGTGCGCAGCGTAAGGGCAGAATATAACAAGGTTATTCTAGCATAATCCGCCCGATTTTTTAAGTCTTTTTTATGAACACCCTGTGTTTTTTCTCGAAAACCGCTTACAAAAAGCCGTGTTTTCAGGGTTTGGCCCCCGGGCAGGGCAAATTCCGCCCCATCGGCAGGGGCAAACGGCAGCGAAAACGCCGGGGCCGCAGCCGCTTCCAGCCGGCCCTCTTCCTGCCAGAGCATCCCGCTGCCTGCGCAGAAGCGGACCATATCGGTCAATTGCACCGCCCCGCTCCCCTGCTCCACCAGCTCTGCCAGCAGGCGGATGTACTTTTCCTCGGCATCCCGCACCGGAGCAACAAGGCTGTGGAGCGCCGCTTCCAGAATGATCGGGTCAGCGCCCTGCAGCGGCTCCAGCCGCCATGCTGCCTTGGCTTTCGGGGCCTTGCGGGCAGTCTGGGCTGCATCCAGACGCGCGACAGAAAGCAGCTGTTCTGCCTGCCGGGCAAAGTATGCGTCCGCGCGGGCCGCCTTTTCACAAAAGCGGGCCAGATTTTCCTCTGCCGCAGCGTTGACGCTGCGCAGGGCCGGAACGGCCCCATGGCGCAGGCGGTTGCGGGCGTAGGCATCGGACTCGTTCGTCTCGTCCGTCACCCAGCCCTGCTCAAAGGCGGCGCAGAGCGCTTCGGTCTCAGCCCGGGTCAGGCCCAACAACGGGCGGCAGTAGCCGGGCCGCCTGGGCCGGATACCCCCTGCCCCGTGCAGCCCGGTGCCCCGGGCCAGCCGGAACAGCAGTGTCTCGGCCTGGTCAGTAGCAGTATGGGCCGTTGCAATGCAGTCTATCCCGCCTGCCAGCAGTTGGGCAAAGCAGGCATAGCGGAGTCTGCGGGCCCAGTCCTCCCCGGCATGGGGCGGTACAGCCATTCCCACATCTGCCGGGCGGAAAACTGTCAGCGACACCCCCAGCCGGGCACACTCGGCCCGGACAAAGGCTTCGTCCCGGTCTGCAGTCTCGCCCCGCAGGCCGTGGTTGACGTGGCAGGCAGAAAGGGTATACTCAAAAGCTTCCCGCAGTTCCAGCAGCGCCCGCAGCAGCGCCATGCTGTCGGCTCCGCCCGAAACGGCAGCGCACAGGTGCAGAGCCCGGCCCGGCTCCGCAGGCGCAAACAGCTGCTCCTGCCGGGCAAAGCGTTCTACTTTTGCGATCAATTTTGATGTTTCGTCGTTCATCAGCGTTTGAAGTCCACATCCATAAAGCGGGTGTGTGCGCCATCCCAACCCAGCGGCACCGTGCTGGTCTCGCCGTGGCGGTTCTTTGCCACGATGCACTCCGCGGTATCGGCATCCACCTCTGCCCCATCGGGGTTCTGGCTGGCGTAGTAGGAATCACGGTAAAGGAAAAGGACGCAGTCAGCATCCTGCTCGATGGAACCGGAGTCACGCAGGTCCGACAGCTGGGGCCGGTGAGAAGAGTTGTTGCCCTGCTTCTCCACCGCACGGGACAGCTGAGAAAGCGCGATGATGGGCACATTCATTTCCTTAGCCATGATCTTCAGGTTTCGGGTGATGGAGCTGATCTCCTGCACACGGTTCTCGCTGCGCTGGCCGGTGGTCATCAGCTGCAGATAGTCGATAACGATCAAGCCCACATTGGGGCGGGTGGGGTCCTGATTGACCCGGCGGATCTTCGCCTTCATCTCGGTGATGGTGATGCCTGAGGTGTCGTCCATATAGATGGGGGCATCGTGGAGCTTTTCCGTTGCCAGTGCCAGATACTCCCAGTCCTCACTGCGAAGGGCACCGGTGCGGAAAGCCTGGCTGTCGATGCCTGCTTCCGCCGAAAGGATGCGGTTGGTCAGCTGCTCCTTGGTCATTTCCAGGCTGAAAATGGCCACCGGCACCTTTTGCTGCATGGCAACGCGGGTGGCAATGTTCAGCGCAAAACTGGTCTTGCCCATACCGGGGCGGGCGGCCAGAATGATGAGGTCGCCGCGGCCCAGGCCGGTCAGGACGGTATCCAGCAGACGGAAGCCGGTGGGGATGCCCTTGTACTTGTCGGCATCCGGGCCGCTGATCTTCTGCAGGTTGGTCAGCGTCTCCACCATGCTGGAGGAAAGCGGGGTCAACGCGCTGGAATCCCGCCCGGAGCGGATCTCGTAGATGCGCTGCTCGGCGTTTTCCAGCAGCAGGTCAGCGTCCGGCTCATCGCCCGCGTCCTGCAGAATGTCCTTGGCAACGCCCATCAGCTGGCGCACCAGATACTTTTCCTGCACGATCTGGGCGTAAGCCTTCACATTGGAGATGCTGGGCACCGTCTCGGCCAGACCGGTCAGGTAGACCTTTGCCTCGTCCGCACTGGGGAACACGCCATCGGAGATGACAGCATCCAGCAGGGTGACGAAGTCGATGGTCTGGTCTGCCGTAAACAGGCGCAGCATCTCAGAATAGATCTGTGCGTTCTGCCGGGTGTAGAACATCTCCGGCCGGATGATCTCCACCAGATCGGTCAATGTCTCGGGCTTGAGCAGCACCGCGCCCAGCACGCTCTGCTCGGCCTGCATATTGTAGGGCAGATTGATGCCCACACTCTCCAGATTCAGTTCATTGGAATAATGTCGTTGTTCGTTGGGCATGGTTCATCCCCCTCCATACTGGGCCAGCTTCCCAAAACGCCAAAAACGCCCCCTGAAGGCAGGGGGCGCAGATGGCGTTTCAATCAGGCCTGTTCTACTTCCACCATGATCTTGAAGGAAGCCACGACACCGACATACAGGCGCACCTTTGCGTTGAACACACCGGCATCCTTGATGTCCTTGGTCTCCAGCTCGATCTTCTTTTTATCAATGGGAGAACCGGCCAGCTGGGCCAGAGCCTCGGCAACTTCCTTGCCGGTGACCTTGCCGTGCAGGCGGCCGGATGCGCCGCCCTTGGCCTTGATGGTCACGGTCTTGCCCTCGATCTTTGCAGCCACAGCCTGTGCGGCGGCCACAGTTTCAGCCTCGTGGAAATCCGCAGCGGCCTCCTTGCCGCGTGCGATATTCACCGCAGAAGCATCGGCCACAGCGGCCAGCTTGCGCGGGAACAGAAAGTTGCGGGCGTAGCCGTCGGAGACCTCATGGATCTCATCCTTCTTGCCAATGCCCTTTACGTCCTGCTTCAGAATCACTTTCATGGTGTTATCCCTCACTTCTCACCGGGGAACCGGTGGATTTCTATGGCTAGTATACAGCAATTGCGCGTTTCCGTCAACGGTCGGGGGCTGCCGCATCTCCGGGAGCTTTCTCCCGCAAGTGAAACGGGCCATTCCATCGCCCGCCCTATTGCCGCTGCGCGGCAACAGGGTCCCACCCCAGCGGACACTTGCCGGAGAAACTCCCCTCGTGCGGCGATCAGCAGTTCACGCCAACTCTTTCCCCGCCGCATCCAATGCTGCTTCGATCACCTTATCCATATCATAATACTTGTACTCGCCCAACCGGCCGCCAAAAATGACCTTTGTCTCGGCATCGGCCAGCGCTTTGTATTTTGCGTAAAGCGCGCCATTCTTTTCATCGTTGACGGGATAATACGGCTCATCGCCCGGCTTCCACTCGGTACTGTACTCCCGGCTGATGACCGTTTTGGGCTGGGTGCCAAACTCAAAGTGCTTATGCTCGATGATGCGGGTGTACGGGGTCTCGGCATCGGTATAGTTCACCACGGCGTTGCCCTGGTAGTTGTCGGTGTCCAGCACCTCCGTCTCAAAGCGGACGCTGCGGTACTGCAGGGCCCCCAGCCGGTAGCCGAAGTAGGCATCCACCGGGCCGGTATAAACCACCTTGTCGGTCAGTGCGTTCAGGCTCTCCCGGTCGGCCAGATAATCCACGTTCAGCCGCACCTCGATGCCCTCCAGCATCTTTTCCACCATGGCGGTATAGCCGCCATCGGGGATGCCCTGATACAGCGCGTTGAAATAGTTGTTGTCGTAGGTAAAGCGGACCGGCAGGCGTTTGATGATGAAAGCCGGCAGTTCGGTGCAGGGGCGGCCCCACTGCTTGCCGGTGTAGCCTTTGATAAGCTTTTCGTAAATGTCCGTGCCCACCAGACTGATGGCCTGCTCCTCAAGATTTTTCGGGTCGGTGATGCCCGCTTCCCGCTTCTGCTCCTCGATCTTTGCCTTGGCCTCGGCGGGGGTCACCACACCCCACATCTTATTGAAGGTGTTCATATTGAAGGGCAGATTGTAAATCTCGCCGTGATAATTGGCAACGGGACTGTTGGTGTAGCGGTTGAACTCCGCAAACTGGTTCACATACTGCCACACTGCCTTGCTGCTGGTGTGGAAAATGTGGGCCCCATAGCGGTGGACCTGTATGCCCTCCACTTCCTCGGTGTAGATATTCCCGGCAATGTGGCTGCGCTTATCAATCACAAGGCACGTTTTGCCCGCCTTTTTTGCTTGCTGGGCAAACACCGCACCGTAAAGGCCTGCGCCTACGATGAGATAATCGTAATGGTTCATCCCTGCTTCTCCTTTTTTCTGGATTCAGGTTCATTTTTGGAGAGCGGCTTCTTCTGGCTCTCACGGTACTGGTCGATGGCGGTCTGGATGCGTGCCCGGGCTGCCTCGGGGGTGATATGCTTGAGCTGCGCCGCCGCCATGGTCTGGTGGCCGCCGCCGCCCAGACTTTCCATGATGACCTGAACATTGACCGCTCCCAGACTGCGGGCGGAAATATTCACACCGCTCCCCACCTGCACGGCCACAAAGCTGGCCTCCACATTCTGGATGGTCAGCAGGTCGTTGGCAGCCTGCGCAATGGCAACACGGGCCTCGGGGGGTACCTCGCCGCTCACCGAAATGGCACAGCTGCGGTACATCTGGGCAGCCTCCACAAGGTCTGCCTTGGCGTTGTACTCCACCATGGTCACATCAAAGAGCTGGCGCACCCGCTCCGTCTCCGCGCCGTAGCGGCGCAGAGCGGCGGCGGCTTCAAACGTGCGCACGCCGGTGTGCAGGGTGAAGTCCCGGGTATCCAGCATGATGCCCGAGAGCAGGCCCTCGGCCTCCACCCGGCTGGGCTTGTCATCCCGGTCGCCCACATACTGCAAAAGCTCCGTGACCAGCTCACTGGCCGAGGAGGAATAGGGCTCGTGGCAGACAAGGTCTGCATGCTCGATGAAGCCCACGCCCTTGCGGTGGTGGTCGATAACGGCCACCTTGCCGCACCTTTCCAGGATCTCCTTACTTTCCACAAGGCCCAGCTGGTATGTATCCACCACCACGCAGAGCGTTTTCTTGGAGATAATGGGCAAAGCCCCCTTGGGGTCGATGAAATCATCCGCCTGCCCGGCCCGGCACAGGGCATCGATCAGGCTGCCCGCCAGCGTGGCATCCCGCCTGACGGCGATCACCGCCGGGACATCGCAGATCTTGCAGATGCGCAGCACGCCCTCGGCAGCGCCGATGGCATCCAGATCGCTCATCCGGTGGCCCATGATGACCACATGGTCCGCCTCCTTGACGAGCCTGACCAGCTGATCGGCCACGATGCGGCTGCGCACCTTGCTGCGCTTTTCCACGCCGTGGCTCACGCCGCCGTAGAACGTAAAGCCGTCCGGTGTCATTTCAGCGGCCTGATCGCCGCCGCGGCCCTGCGCCATATCCAGCGCCTGCACGGCCATATCCTGGGCTTCCCGCAGGGTCTTGGCTCCGCGCCCGATGCCAATGGAGATGGACAGGTTCACGCTGGGGTCCAGGGCACGGATCTTATCCAGCACATCGTAGCCGCGCTGGGCATACTGCTCCAGATGGCGCTCTTCCACCACGGCGATGTAGCGGCCGCTGGCAACGCGGCGCAGAAAGCCTGTGCCCCGGCCGATCATATCCTCCAGCACCCGGTTGATGCCCTCCAGCAGGCGGGCGCGCTCACTGTCCAGCATATCGCTGAACACATCGTCGTAGCCGTCCACCAGGAACACCATGTAGCCCGGGCGACTGGCCTTGTACTCCGTTTCGATCCTGCGCAGGGCAGTCTCCTCATTGAACACAAGCAGCGTCATGCTCTCGCTGCCGCCCGGCACGGTACTGCTGTGCACATTCCACACACCGTCGGCCAGATTGAGCTGCTGCCCCTCCGGGGTGCGCGCCTGTGCGGTGTCCAGGCCGGGCAGCAGCTTCTGTGCCCTGCCTGCAAGCCGGTCCTCGCCGCCCAGCAGCGCCGTGCGGAAGCGGCTGTTATACCACAGCACCGTCTCGCCAGAAAGCAGAGCCGCCGGCTGAGAGAGGGATTCCAGGCTGTATTGGGTCCTGGAATTTTCAAAGCTGCCGCCAGCCACCCACTTGGCGGTCCAGCGCCGCAGCTGATACCGGAAAACGCAGATGCCGATGCCCCACAGCACCGCCAGCACTGCCAGCGCAGGCCAGCCCGCGGGCCGCTGCACCAGAAGCGCCAGTGTCAGCAGTGCACACAGCACTGCCAGCGCGGCGATCAGCATTTCTAACGTCCATCTCGGTTTTTGTTTCATGGGATCTTCTGCCTCCTGGTCTGCCTGCCCCGGCGGGGCGGCTTCCGGCTTATACCTCCATCAGAATGGGGAGGATCATCGGGCTGCGCTTGGTGCGGCGGTAGATATAGCTGCTCAGCGCCTCACGCACCCGGGTCTTGACGCTGTTCCAGTCGCGCACATGCTCTTCCACGCAGCGATCCAGCGCGTTTTCCACAATGCTCTGGGCCCCGTCCATCAGGCTCTCGTTCTCGCGCACATAGACAAAGCCGCGGCTCACAAGGTCAGGCCCCGCCAGCACCTTGCCGGTCTTGCTGTCCACGGTGGCCACAATGATGACCAGACCGTCCTCAGAGAGATGCTTGCGGTCACGCAGGACCACATTGCCCACATCGCCCACGCCCAGGCCGTCCACCATCACAGCACCGGCGGTAACCGGCTCGCCCAGCTTGATCTCGTCCCGGCTCAGGATAACGTTGGAGCCGTTCTCGGCAATGAGGATGTTGCTGGTGGGAATGCCCAGAGACGCGGCGGTCAGGGCATGCTTTTTCAGCTGCTTGTACTCGCCGTGCACGGGCAGGAAATACTTCGGTCTGGTCAGGGTGAGCATCAGCTTCTGCTCCTCCTGGCAGGCGTGGCCGGAAACATGGACATCATACATGCTCTCGTAGATGACCTCCGCGCCCAGCAGGAGCAGCCCGTTGACGATCTTGGTCACGCTCTTCTCGTTGCCGGGAATGGGGTTGGCGGAGATGATGATGAAGTCGCCAGGGCCCACCCGCACCTGACGGTGGCTGCAGGAGGCCATGCGGGAAAGAGCGCTCAGGGGCTCGCCCTGGCTGCCGGTGGTGATCAGCACCACCTGTTCCGGCGGGTACTGGTTCAGCTCATCCACACTGATGAGGGTGCCCTCGGGGATGTGCATATACCCCAGCTCCTGCGCCATGGCAGTGTTATTGACCATACTGCGGCCGCTGAACGCCACCTTGCGGCCATCCTCCACGGCCAGGTCGATGATCTGCTGGACGCGGTAGATATTGGACGCAAAGGTCGCAATGATGATGCGCTTGTTCCGGGCACGGGCAAACAGGTTGCGGACACCGGCGGCCACCTTCTGCTCCGTGGCGGTAAAGCCCGGGCGCTCGGCATTGGTGGAATCGCTCAGCAGGGCCAGCACACCCTTCTGGCCATACTCTGAAAGGGTGGTCAGGTCGGTCACGCCGCAGGCCAACGGGGTGTAATCGATCTTGAAGTCGCCGGTCTGGATGATCGTTCCGGCAGGGCTGTCAATGGCAAAGGCCACGGAATCGGGGATGGAGTGGTTGACATGGATGGGCTCCACGGTAAAGCAGCCCAGCTTGATCTTCTGCTTAGGGGTGATCTCCACGAACTTGGTCTTGCCTGCCAGGCCGAACTCCTCCAGCTTGTTCCGGATGAGGCCGCAGGTCAGCCGGGTGCCGTAGATGGGCAGATCAAACTTCTGCAGCAGGTAGGGAATGCTGCCGATGTGGTCTTCGTGGCCGTGGGTGATGAGCAGGCCCTTGATCTTGTCCTTATTCTGCACCACAAAGGTAAAGTCGGGGATGACCATGTCCACGCCGTACATCTCACTGTCCGGGAACACAAGGCCGCAGTCCACAATGATCATATCCCCGTTGCACTCATACACGGTCATGTTCTTGCCCACTTCACCCAGACCGCCCAGCGGGTAGATGTGGATGGGCACAGCGGCCTCCTTGGGCTGCTGAGAACGGCGGGGCCGCCGGTTATAATAAGGGCGGCGGGTGCGGGTACGCTTTTCCCCACCGGATTCACTGTTTCTGTTCGGATTGTTCTGAGCCTGAGCCGGGTTCTGTTCTTTGACCTGTGCCATGCGGTACCTCCAAAATCAATTACAAAACGCAGGCACACCCCTTTGCGAGCGGCCTGTCTGCTGTGAAGGAGCAGCAAACGCACCGCCGCTCCCATCGAAACCATCGTATAGAATTTTTCGCTTCCATGCCCGTTTTCGGCACTGGGATGGCCGAGACGGAGTAATTTCTGCCCTGTCAGTCCATCTGTTCGATGCGACCGCGGCACTGCCCCGTTCCGGCCGGACACACCGCACCGGTGCGCCCCTATACGCATTTTGTTACAAACAGTATAGTATTTCTTGTCCACTTTGTCAATTCAAAGCTTTGCTGGAAAAGCCGGGGATGATACGTTTTCCTCTTGACAGAACCGGAAAAATAGCTCTAAATAGAGGTATCCAAAAATTCAAGTTCCGGGAGAAACAGATGAAACAAGTCGAAGTTTACACCGATGGCGCGTGCAGCGGCAACCCCGGCCCGGGCGGCTGGGGTGCAGTGCTGCGCTACCGCTTCAACGGCAAGGTCTACGAAAAAGAGCTCAGCGGCGGCGATGCTTCCACCACCAACAACCGGATGGAGCTGACCGCCTTTATCGAGGCCCTGCGCCAGCTCAAGGAGCCCTGTGAGGTGCGGCTGTGCTCTGACAGCCAGTACGTCATCAACGGGCTGGAAAAGGGCTGGGCCAGGGGCTGGAAGCGCCGGGGCTGGAAAAAGTCCGACGGCTCCCCTGCCCTGAACCCCGACCTGTGGGAACAGGCATTGGAGCAGGAAGCCCGGCACAAGATCACCTATGTCTGGGTCAAGGGCCATGCAGGCCACCCGGAAAATGAGCGCTGCGACCAGCTGGCCGTGGCACAAAGTCAGGCACACGGAGGGAGACAGGGACGATGAGCGATACATTTCTGCCCGGCAGCGGGTTCGATACCTATGAACAGCAGGACAAGGTGCTGGTGGGCCTGTGCGGCGGCACGGGCTGCAAAGCAGCTGTCCGCATTTTACAGCAGCAGGGCTTTGCGGTGATGGGCGCTGTGGTGCGTCTGTGCACCGATGACCCCGTTGTGGATGCCGCCAAGGAAGCCGCCAAGGCTCTGGGCATCGAGTGCATCACCCTGAATGCCAGCGAACTGGCCAGCCAGCTGGCTGAGGAGACCGCTGTCCCGGCCGACCTGCGCTTCCCCGCCCTGCTGGCGGCGGCTGACCGGCTGGGCATCCAGTACATTGCCACCGGCCACCGCGCCCGGGTAGAGACCGGTGCAGACGGCGTGCACGTCCTCTGCCCTGCCGAAATTGCGGACGAGAGTGCCCGGCTTGCCACCCTGCCGCAGGAGACGCTGGCCCGGCTCATCCTGCCCTTGGGCGATTTCAGCCCCGAGGATGTGGCTGAGATGGCAGCAGAATAAAAAAACAAAAGAGATGCACCCCGCCTTTCTGAAACCGGTTCAGGGAGCGGGGTGCATCTCTTTTTGCTCTGTTTTATTTCATCGTACAACGCTCAATGGAAGTCATCCGCTTACTTTGCGAAGATCTGGATCCAGTTGTGGCCCCACTGAGAATTGGCATCGTAATTGTAGCCAAGGCACATATACTTGGCGGCGGGGTCCATGATATTGACACGGTGGCCTTCCGAAGCCATCCAGTCTGCAACGACCTTTTCGGGCGTGGTCTCGCCCCAGGCGGCATTTTCGCCGGTGGCGGTATCAGACACACCGTACTCCTTCAGCACGGTGAAGCAGTTGGTGCCATCGGGGCGGGTGTGGGAAGCGACCTTTGCCACTTCCTTTGCGCGCTCATCGGCGGCGGCCTGCAGCTTGGCATCGCCCATGGCCAGAGGTGCCAGATTTTCCTTTGCACGCTCTGCGTTGACCAGCGCCAGCACTTCCTGTGCGAAACCGTTCTCACTGGTGCCGCGGGCGTAGGTAAAGATCATCACCCAGTAATTGCCGTACTCGCCGCCCTCGTAGTAGCCAATGCCAACGGAGGTAGCATCCTTGTCCAGCATCCGCTCCTTGAAGAAATCGTAGCGATTCCAGGCGGCGACCACGTCCGAAGCATCCTCAGCAGCTGCCCAGTAGTTCTCGCCCACAGAAACATCGTCCACACCGTACTCCGGCAGGATGGTGAACTCGCGGCTGCCATTGGGGCGGTTGTAGGAGTAATTGACGGTAAGTTCTTCTGCACGGGCCTGTGCGGCAGCATTCAGTGCGTTGCTGCCCATGCTCAGAGGAGCCACACCAGCCTGTGCACGCTCTGCGTTGACGAGCTGCAGCAGCTCATCGGCCTTGGAAGCTGCGTGTGCAGGCATTGCCAGAACAAACATCAGGCAGATGAATGCGGCGCAGCAGACCAGATTCTTCAGGACTTTCATCGAAGCGTTACGCATGGTGTTGAACCTCTTTTGTGTTGCCCCATGAAAAAAGGTGTCGATTGCTGGTATACTCGGCAATCGACACCTGATGCTTCAGATGAAGGTCACTCAACACCCAATCTCCGCTGTGGAGACTCTCAGGTGATGAGAAGCAACTGGCTGCCATTTTACAGGCCCTATAGCTTTGCGTCACAGCCTTTCGACTGTTTTGCCGAGAATATTCAATTCACCTTGAGGAGCCGTTTCCAATTCCTCGACACTATCCTACCACATCGGACAGAACCTGTCAACTGTTTTGGAGCAGTCTTCTCAAAAATCCGCTTTTTTGAAGAGTTCTTCCGTTATGCCTGCACCTCTGCCGCCTTTTTGCGCAGCTGGTCGAGGTCTGCAGCATCCGGGTGGGCCAGCGCCTTGTCAAAATTCTCGATCAGCATCTCGAGGTTGGGCGCATGGTTGGGCTGCTGCAGCATCTTTTCGTACTGCTGGCGCACGGTCATGGGCATCTTGCCCTGGCACATATAAGTTCCAATGACCGTGTTGCTCTCATCCAGCGATTTCTGCACCGCCGCCAGGATCTGCTCGAAATATTCCGCACTGCCGCCAAAGCCTGCGGTGCCGAACAAAAAGATCCGCTTCCCCTTCAGGGTCTGCAAAAAGGCGGTGAGGGTGTCATCGGCATGGCCCTTGTCCGTCCAGAAGCCGATGTAAAGGGTCTCAGCCTCCAGTGCCTCCGGGGCCGGTGCTCCGAAGTAGGTGCACTCATTCTGGGGCAGGCTTGCGCGAAGGGTGTCGGCCAGCAGGCGGGTGTTGCCGGTCTTGCTGCTGAAAACGATGGCGTAGCTCATGGTCATTCTCCTTTGTTCTCTTTGAGATCAGATGCTGCCCTGTTCTTTTGCGTTCAGGGCATCATAGATACAGCGGGTGCCCTGATGGGCGATCAGGCCGCCCAGGCACTTCTTGTTGCAGCGGACACAGCGGTGGATCTTTGCCGCATTGCCGCTCTGCAGTTTGTTGACCCAGTTGGGGTCGGCCAGCAGCTGGCGGCACATTGCCGCACACTGGATGCGGCCGCTGGCAAGCTGCTGCTCCACGAAATCGGGGTCGTTCAGGCCGCCCACACCGCAGAGCGGCACGCTGGTATACCGGCGCACCTCATCGCAGAACTTGAGGAAGCAGCCGTTCTCCTTGAACTCGGGGTGGCTGGCCGGCGGGATGGTGTTTTCCAGCGCAGAGTGGTTGGCCAGTGTCACATGGAAGCTGGTCACGCCTGCCTGCACCAGCAGGGGCACGAACACGGCCAGTTCCTCCTCCACCACACCGGCGTTGCCGTAATGGGGGTTCTCCTGCCGGACAGCCAGCTTGTAGTCAATGGCCATGCCGGGCACAGCGGCGTGCACTGCCTTGACAGCTTCCACGGCAAAGCGGGCGCGGCGTTCGGCACTGCCGCCGTATTCATCGGTGCGGTGGTTGAAGATGGCGGAAGAGAAGCTGCCGCACATCCGGTCGCCGTGCACCTGCACCATGTCAAAGCCCGCCTGCTTTGCCAGCACAGCAGCCTTGCCAAAGCCCGCGATGATCTGATGGATCTTTTTCTGGGACATCTTGGTGATGTAGGGGCCCACGGCATCGTTCATCCGCTCCCGCAGCTGGTCGGGGGTGATCTTTTTCATCAGCATCCCCGGGATGCACTTGACGATAGACATCATGTCGGTATCGGTCTGGTGGAGCTGGGCGCAGACCTTGCAGCCGTACTTGTGGGCAGTCTCGCAGATCTGCTGATAGAAGGCAAAGCCCTTTTTGTCAAACAGGGACTTCTCAAACCGGCTCTTGGCCACCGGCACGTCGCCGATGATGATCATGGCGCAGCCGCCCTTGGCCAGCCGCTCCATCTCTGCCAGATATTCCTCGTCCGAAAGGCCGAAGGTGGTGGGGGCAAAGATGATGCGGTTCTTCAGCTGCATTCCACCGTAATCAATGGGGCTCAGGATGGTGTCGTACATGTTACACACTCTCTTTTCTCGTCCGTGCTGCCTTTTGCAGCAGGCTCAGGAGCTGGTGCTGTTCCTCTTCGGTCAACCCGCTCAAATTTTGTGCATCCCAATCGAAAAATACCTGGTGGCAGGTCCGGAATGCTCTCTCACCCGCCGGGGTCAGCCCCAAATGATAACTGCGGCCCTGCTTTTCCCGGGTCATAAAGCCATCTTCCACCAGCTTGATCACGCTGCGCTGGCAGTGGCCCCAGTCCAGGTGCAGGTTTTTGGTCATCTCAGCCGGGGTGCAGCCGGGATGTTTGCCCACGTAGATCACAAAATACATCATGCCAAAGCTCAGGCCAAACTCCTGCAGCTGCTGGGTGGTGTAGGCTGCGAACTGCTTGTAAAACTCCATCACGTAGAAGGATATGGTCGATTGGATCACTCTTTGCATCTCCTTTACTTGACAAGGTCTAGTATAATCACATTACTTGATAAAGTCAAGTACTTTTTTCAAAAAAATTCTCCCTGCTCCGTATTTCTGTTTCGGGAGCAGGGAGAGAGCGATTCTTTTGCCTCAGACCAGCGGCATGATATTTTCCGGGGCGGCAGCAAGGCAGGCGGGTGCTTTTGGCGGCGGTGCCGCCATTGTCTCCTTGGACACCTTCCACCACAGGCGGGCCTCACCGCCGGGCAGGGTGAAGATCATGTTCCAGTCAAAGGGATTCTCACTGGTGGAGACAGCCTGCACCGGCAGGCTGTTGGGGGTGCCGGGAGCGCAGGGTGCAAAGTCATGGGCGCGGATGCCCACGGCACGGCAGCCCTCGGGCACCGGCAGAGCCACGGTCAGCGGCTGTTCCCAGCCCGCCAGATGAACGGTATGCTCCCCCACCCGGGTGCAGGGCAGAATGTTCTTGCAGCCGGTCAGGCGGGCGGCGGCACGGGTGCGGGGGTCGGCAAAGACCTCCTTGGTCGTGCCCGCCCGGAGCACCTCGCCGCTGTCCATCACGATCATCTCCCTGCACAGGCGGTAGGCCTCGTCCCGGTTGTGGGTCACCAGCAGGGCTGTGCCCGCAAACCCGGCCAGCAGGCTGCCCACCTCCCCCTCTACCTCCTCGCGCAGATAGCTGTCCAGCGCGCTGAACGGCTCGTCCAGCATCAGGATGCGGGGTCTGGCCGCCAGGATGCGGGCCAGGGCGGCACGCTGCTGCTGTCCGCCTGAAAGCGCGCCGGGCAGGCGCTTGGCCAGTTCCTCCAGCCGCATGGCCCGCAATGCCTCGGCACAGGCAGCCCTGCGGGCGGCAGGGTCCTTTTCCTTTTTCAGTGCGCTGAGGATATTCTGCTCCACGGTCATGTTGGGGAACAGGGCATAGTTCTGGAACAGCAGGCCCACATTGCGCTGCTGGGGCGGCAGGTCGATGCCCTGAGCGCTGTCGAACAGCACCCGGTCATCCAGCACGATGCGTCCCTCGTCCGGCCGGACGATGCCTGCAATACAGCGCAGGGTCATGCTTTTGCCGCAGCCGGACGCACCCAGAAGTGCGGTGGCGGTATCCCCCGCCGTGAACGCAGCGTGGAGGGTAAAGCCATCAAACCGCTTGGTCACATTTACTTCCAGGCTCATGTGCGCTTTCCTCCCTGCTTCTGCCTGCGTTCCAGCAGGTTCACTGCCAGCAGCACCACCGCCGAGATAACGATATCCACCAGCACCCACTGCATGGCCCCGGCCTCATCGTTGGTGCGCCAGAGCTGGTAGACCGTGGTTGCAATGGTGGCCGTCTTGCCCGGCGTGTAGCCTGCGATCATGCTGGTGGCACCATATTCGCCCAGCGCACGGGCAAAGGCCAGCACCGTACCGGCCAGAATGCCCTGACGGCAGCAGGGCATCCGCACCCGCCAGAAGATCCAGGTGTTGGAAAGCCCCAGCGTCTGTGCCGACCAGGCCAGCGTTTCGTCAAAACTCTCAAAGGCACCGCGGGCCGTGCGGTACATCAGCGGAAAGGCCACCACGATGGAAGCAAAGATGGCGCTGTACCAGTTCATCACCAGCTTCACGCCGAAATGTTCCATGAAAAAGATGCCCAGCGGCCTTTTTGCGCCGAACAGCAGCAGCAGGAAATATCCCACGACCGTGGGCGGCAGCACCATGGGCAGGGTAAGCACCACATCCAGCACGCCTTTGAGCACGCGTGGGAGCTTTGCAATGTAGTAGGCCGCAAAGATGCCTAAAAAGAACACCGCCGCGCAGCTGATCAGCGCAATGCGCAGGCTGTTCCATAAGGGATACCAGTCCATACCATCCCCCCAGCGGATGCTTACAGTGCGGTGAAGCCGACGCTCTCGAACACGGTCGCAGCCTTGTCGGTGCGCAGGTAAGCCAGGAACTCCTTGGCAGCCTCGGCATGGAGGGCGTTCTTCATCACAGCGGCGGGGTAGATGACCTGGCCGCACATTTCCTTGGTAGCCTCGTCCACGGGGGTCAGACCGGCACTGTACGCATCGGTGCAGTAAACGACACCGGCATCCACGCTGGCCTCGCTGACCTGAGTGGTGACTTCCTTGACGTTGGAACCGTAGGTGATGACACCGGCAGCAGCCAGAGCTGCCTCATCCAGATCATAGTAAGCCAGGATCTTCTGGGTGTACTGACCCACGGGCACATCGCTGTTGCCCATGCAGAACAGGATATCCTCTGCCTTCAGGTGCTCGGCCAGGCTGTCGAAGCTGTCGATCCCCTTGTCGCTGCCCTCAGGCACACAGAGCACGACCTTGTTCTCCAGCAGATCCACACGGCTTTCGGCATCCACAAAGTCCAGGCCCTCGGTGTTCCCCTCAGCGGAAGCGGTGCTGTCCAGCTGGTTCATCTGCTTCTGACCGGCGGAGATGAACAGGTCGCAGTCCGCGCCCTCCTGGATCTGGGTCTTGAGGGTTCCGGAAGAGTCAAAGTTGAAGCTGAAGGTCACGCCGGGGTTCTCTGCGGAGTAGGTCTCGGCAATGGCGTTCAGGGTCTCGGTCAGGGAGGCAGCAGCAAAAACGATCAGCTCCACGCTCTCGCCGGAGGCAGCCTCAGAGGAGGCGGCAGCGGAGGATGCGGTGGCAGATGCAGTGCTGCTGGAGGAGCCGCCGCAGGCGGTCAGAACAGCAGATGCGGATGCGATGCCGGCAGCGCACAGGAAGCCGCGGCGGGAGATCATAGTTTTCATAGTCTTGCTCCTTACAGTGGGTATGCTTTTGTTGTACTTTTATTTTTACGCCCGGCACCAAAAGCAGCGCCGCGGCGGTGAAACAGACTTATTTGCGGGCGCACTCGCCGTCCAGCCCGGCGGCAATGCGCACCCCGTGCTCCAGGCTGGGCAGGATGTACTCCAGATTCTCCTTCACGGCCTTGGGGCTGCCGGGCAGGTTGACGATGAGGGTCTTGCCCCGCAGCACACTGGCGGCGCGGCTGAGCATCCCGCGCGGGGTGATGCTCAGGCTGTGGTAACGCATGGCCTCAGCAATGCCGGGGGCGTTGCGGTCCGCTACGGCATAGGTGGCTTCCGGGGTGATATCCCGGGGGGCAAAGCCGGTGCCGCCGGTGGTCAGGATCAGGTTGACCTGACGGCCATCGGCCAGCCGGATGAGCTGTGCTTTCAGGGCCTTTGCCTCATCGGGCAGGATCATGGTCTCCTCCACCTGATAGCCTGCAGCGGTGAGCATCTCCACGATCAGGGGGCCGCTCTTGTCCTCCCGCTCGCCCCGGCTGCCCTTGTCAGAAAGGGTGATGACGGCAGCGCGCAGGGGCGGGTTTTCCGGCGGGGGCAGCAGGGTCACCTCGTCCCCCACGTGGATCTCGCCGCCCTGCAGCACCCGGGCAAACACACCCTCCCGGGGCATGATGCACTCGCCGGTCTTCTGCTTGATGACGCAGTCGTTGTGGCACTCTTTGCCGATCTGGGTCATTTCCAGCACCACGTCCCCGATGGCAAAGCGGCTGGTCACGGGCAGATTGCGGAAATCGTAGCCCTCCACCACCAGATTCTCGCCAAAGGCACCGTAGTCTACCCAGATCTTCTTGCGGAAGTTCTCGATCTTTTCGGCACTCAGCAGGCTGACCTGACGGTGCCAGTTCCCGCCGTGGGCATCGGTCTCAATGCCCCATTCCGGGGTCAGGCGTGCGCTTTCCACTTCGGTCTTGACCGTGCCCCGCTGGGGGCTGGTGCAGATCGCCAGAAGTTTTCCCATAGATTTATCCTCCAATTCGGTACATACCCCTGGTCGCGGGGATGTCCTGTTTCAATTCAAAATGATGTTCCTGGGGCTTTTTCCAGATGGTGGTACGGATGGCAGTCAGCAGCTCTTCGTCAGACGTGCCACTGCGCAGCAGGGCTTTCAGGTCACATCCGGCCTCACTGGCAAGGCAGGGGCGCAGAAAGCCCTGACTGGTCAGCCGCACCCGGTTGCAGGAGGCGCAGAACTTGCCGTGGACTGCGGCAATGAAGCCGATGTCCCCTTTCCAGCCCGGCACGGTGTAATAGACCGCCGGGCCGTCGCCCAGCGCGGCACATGCTGCCCCGGGCAGCGGGGCCAGCTCCGACCAGCGCCTGCGGAAGCGGGCCAACAGCTCCGGGCCGGAGATACAGGGCATGGCCGCCCCGTAGCCGATGGGCATCATCTCGATGAACCGCACCTGCAGGGGCTTGTCCTCTGCCAGAGCGGCCAGCGCTTCCAGCTCACCCTCGTTCACGCCCACCTGGGGCACGCAGTTCAGCTTGACCGGGATGCCGCTTTCCAGCGCGGCATGGATGCCCGCCTGCACGGCGGCAAATTCATCCCGGGCTGTGATCTTTGCAAACAGGGCGGGGTCCAGCGTATCCAGACTGATGTTCACGCTGTCCAACCCGGCCTCCAGCAGGGCGGGCAGCTGCTGTTCCAACAGGACGGCGTTGGTGGTCATGGTGACCTTCCGGATGCCGGGGATGGCTTTCAGCCCCTTGACCAGCTGCTCCACGCCCTTGCGCACCAGCGGTTCGCCGCCGGTGACCCGCACGGTATCCACCCCGCACCGGGCAAACAGAGCGGCAAGGCGCAGGAATTCTTCATAGGTCAGGATATCCTCCCGTTCCAGCTTGTCCACGCCGTCCGGCATACAGTAGCGGCAGCGCAGGTTGCACAGGTCGGTCACGGAAAGGCGGAGATAATGGATATTGCGGCCCTTGGAATCAAACATAGCCGCCCTCCGCCCGGATGTAATGTCCGCTCTTGCCGCCGGTCTTTTCCACCAGATGGATCTCGCCCAGCTCCATGCCCTTATCCACGGCCTTGCACATGTCATAGATGGTGAGCAGGGCGGTGGAAACGCCGGTCAGGGCCTCCATCTCCACGCCGGTCACGCCGCTGGTCTTGACCGTGCAGCGCGCTTCCACAGCCCGGCGCTCGGGCAGCAGGTCAAACTCGATCTGCACCTTGGTCAGCGGCAGCGGGTGGCACAGGGGGATCAGCTCGCTGGTGCGCTTGGTGGCCATGATGCCGGCCACCCGGGCCACGCCCAGCACATCGCCTTTTTTCACGGTACCGCTTTCCACAGCGGCAAAGGCTTCCGCATTCATGGTAATGATACCGTGGGCCGTGGCCTCCCGGGCCGTGACTGGCTTTTCGCTCACGTCCACCATCACGGCGTTTCCGGCGGCATCAAAGTGGGTCAGATTATTTTCGCTCATATTTTTTCACCTTAGTTAAGCTCCCCCTTCGGGGGAGCTGGCAAAGCCGAAAGGCTTTGGCTGAGAGGGTTTCAGCAGTGTCCGAAGCCGCAGTTGGGCCAGTGGCACTCGGCGCAGCCCAGGCAGAGGCCGCCCTCGCCCAGACGGGCGATATCCTCGGCGGTGATGGGGTCATCGGCCAGCAGGCGGGGCAGCAGCAGGTCAAAAATGGTGCGCTTGGCGTACATCACACAGCCGGGCAGACCGCAGACCGGCACACCGTCCAGATAGCTGACCAGGAACATGGCACCGGGCAGCACCGGCGCACCGTAGGTAATAATTTCAGCCCCGGTGTTCCTGATGGCCAGCGGGGTGCGGTCGTCCGGGTCCACGCTCATGCCGCCGGTGGTAAAGATCAGCTCACAGCCTGCGGCCTTTGCTTCCAGAATGGCGGCCGTGATGCCCGCCGGGTCATCATCGCAGACCTTGTGGAAGGCCATCTCACAGCCATACACCGCCAGCTTTTGCTCGAGGATGGGAGTAAACTTGTCCTCAATGCGGCCCTTGAACACCTCGCTGCCGGTGGTGATAACGGCAAACTTCTTCTGGTGGAAGGGCAGCACGTTCAGGATGGGCTTCGGCCCGGCAGCAGCCTGCATGGCCTCCATCTTCTCCTGCTCAATGACCAGCGGGATGATGCGGGTACCAGCCAACTTGGCTCCCTTTTTCACAGGCAGATCGCCGTGGATCGTGGCGATCATCATCTGGGGGGTGCTGTTCACCGCCAGCAGGGCCCTGCGGTCGATCTTGAGCAGACCGTCGCAGTCGGCGATCAGTTCGATCTTGCCCTCCCGGGGCTCGGTGCCGTGGATATTCTGACCGGCAGCGGCCTTGTAGAGCAGGGCGGCAGCTTCGTCCTCGTGGAGGATGCCGGGCTTTTTCTCCCAGACATAGAGGTTTTCCTTGCCGATGCTCAGCAGCACCGGAATATCCTCGGGCTGAATGATGTGGCCCTTTTTGAAGCGGGCCCCCTTGAATTCACCCGGGATGATCTGGGTGATATCGTGGCAGAGCACCTGCCCTGCCGCGTCTTCGGTACGGATCAGTTTCATGGTTTCTTCCTCCCCCTGTTACAATGCAGGCATCTGTGCAGCGATCCAGTCGGCCAGCGCTGCGGGCTCGTCCAGTGCAAAATCCGCGCCCGGAACATCCCCCACGATGGCCAGCGGCTCAAAGGAGACCGGCTCCTCCGAGACAGCCTTGCGCACCACCTCGATCTTGGGCCAGCCGCTCTCCTTGAAGCCCTCCATCAGCACCAGATCATAGCCGTGGCGCTCAAACAGGGCCAGCAGATCCTGCTCGTTCAGGCGAAATTCCTCCGTCAGCAGGTAGCGGCTGCCCGAAAAGACCGCCACGCCCTCGGCCCCGGCCTCCCGCAGGCGGAAGCTGTCGGTGCCCGGCACGTCGGGGGTGAAATCGTGGCCGTCATGCTTGATGACACCCACCTTCAGGCCCCGTGCCCGCAGCAGGGGGATGAGTTTTTCCAATAACGTCGTTTTGCCGCTGTTGTGCGCACCGCTCACGGCAAGCACAGCCGGGCGCTTCAGGCTCAGCTCAGCAGCAAGCGCCTGTTTCTTTTCACTGTACAAAGTTCAGTACCTCCACTTCTTCGCCCGGAGCCACCGGGCCGCTGCCCGCAGGCAGCTCCACCAGGCAGTTGCAGCCCATCATGGCCGACAGACTGCCCGAGGAATGCGCCTCCGCGTTGCCCTCGCCGGGGATCTCCACCAGGCCGCCCAGCGCTCTGGCCCGCAGGAAGCGGGTTCCCTTGCTGGGCTTGGAAAAGCCGGTGGTCAGCCTGCCCCGGGTGTGCACCGGGATGCAGTCCTCTTCCCGCCGCCCTGCGGCCCGCAGCAGGGCCGGAACGGCATACTGCTCCAGCGTGGCAGCAGCGGCAAAGGGATTGCCGGACAGGCAGAACACCAGCTTTTCTCCCACCTGTGCAGCGATCATGGGGCTGCCGGGCTTCTGGGCTACCCCGGCAAAAACAGGCTCCGCGTGCAGCATTTCCAGCACTGTGGGCAGGTAATCCTTCTGCCCCACCGAAACACCGCCGCTGGTGATCACCGCATCACACCGGGTGAGCAGTTCTTTCATCCGGGCGGCGATCTCCTCCGGGTCATCCGAGCAGTGGGTGCGCTCCACGGCAAAGCCCAGCTGCCGCAGGCGGGCGGCATTCTGGATCCCGTTGGCATCGTAAATCTTGCCGGGAGCCCAGGCCTCGCCCGCTTCCAGCAGCTCACTGCCAGTGGCAAGCACGCCCACGGTCAGGGGGCGGAAGACCTCGGCATCCGGGATGCCCTGACCGGCCAGCACACCGATGTGCGCCGGGGTCAGCACAGTTCCGGCAGCGGCAATGGGGGCACCGGCGGCGATATCCTCACCCCGGAACACCACATTGGCGTTGGGCTGGAGCCGGGCGTAAATGCGCACTTGCTCCTCCCCGCTGTCGGTCAGCTCCTGCATCAGAACGCAGTCCGCGCCCGGGGGCAGGGGTGCGCCGGTCATGATCCGGGCGGCACACCCGGCAGGCAGGGCAGCGGCGGGGGCATCCCCGGCATAGAGCTTCATCACCACCGGCAGGGTGACAGGGGTCTTCTCCCCCGCCCCGGCCGTGTCGGCACTGTGGAGGGCATAGCCATCCAGAGGGCTCCGGTCAAAAGGGGGCTGATCCATCCGGGCACACAGGTCCCGGGCTGCGATCCGCCCACAGGCATCATCCAGCGGCACCCGCTCCGTGGCAGGCACCGGGAGAGCCGCAGCAGCATCCAGCACCCGGCGCAGGGCCTGGGCTGGCGTGCAAAAAGGCTGTTTCATTGCAAAAATCCTCCATCGCTCCCCGGGGCACAGTTTGCCCGCTATGGCCCGGACAAACTCCCGGGGAGATCTCTTTTCGATCGGCAGGTGAAAAAAAGCGGAGACGTTCTGACCGAAAATCAAAACGCCCCCGCAAAAAACCGAACATGGCCCGGAGCGGCAGCCTGCAGGCCGCCACGCCGAGGGAGCCGCTTCCTTTTCCGCTGTTGCAGCAACGGGAAGGAGGCAACGCTCCGGAACGGTGGATGAGAGGAGTTCTTTTTTTCAAATTGCAGCGTTTCTTCTGCGGGAAGGCGGCCGGGTTTCCCCTGCCACCCTTGAATGCCGGCGTTGGCCCTTAGCATTGCGGCGCGGTGTCCTGCCCCCTGCGGGGTTTAGACAGCCTTGCTCAAAGAAGCTCTTGTACCCTATTCAATTGTGTATGATCTTTTAGTCGCAGAAATCATCCACGTCGCTGATGGCTTTTGCATAGCGGCGGGTGAGGTGCTGGGTGGAGAAGAGGAACCGCTCGTTCTGATTGTTGGTCAGCTCTTCGATGTCGGCAAACTCCGGCCTGCCCTGCATGGTCTTCCAGGTCTGTTCGATCTCCTCCGGCGCAAGGCCGTAGGGGGAGCGCTGGAAGTACTTCAACGGGGTAGCACTGGGGTAGACCCGTGCATTGAAGCGCACCATCTCAGCAAACATGACACAGAGGTCTTTGTCCTCAATGAGCTGGGCGATCATGGCGTAGTTGTCGCTCATGTTGGCGTTGGAGTAATAGTAGGTATCCTTTGCGCCTGCACGGACAACGATATCCTCACACTGGGGGTCCTGCGGCATCTGAGCCAACAGCTCATCGGCGTTCTCCACCTCACTGACCAACAGTGCGTGGGGCGTGATAAGCGCGGCGGCGCTGCGGGAACGGATGTAACCGGCCAGCTCCTGCGCGGGGGTCAGCTCCGGCAGCTCCGGCGCGGTCTTGGTGGGCTGATCCGCAAAGGGATCGTTTTCAGCCTCCGGCTCACCGGCCAGGAAATCCAGCAGCTGAGGCTTTGCGGCCTCGCCCTGCACATTTTCGGCGGCTTCGGGTGCGGCCCCGGCAGCCTGCATTGCTGCAAGCTCTGCGGTCTCCCGCTCCACGGCGGCGATCACATCCTCGCCGGTCTTGGCAGCGCTGCCGTCAAAGCTGCTGCCCGTTTCCTTCAGGCGGCGGGCCGTCTCGCTGGCGGCATTGATGTCGAACACCTCTGCCTTGGGCTTTTTCTTGGCGGCCAGCTCTGCCTTCTGCAGGTCCAGAACGGCCTGCTCCGGGTCCACGCTGCTGTCCACAGTGGTGGTGTAGCCGGGTTTACGTCTGCCAAACAACATGACGATCGTTCCTCTTTCTATGGGATTTATTCAGCTGCTGCGGTGTTCTGGGCGTAGATGCCGCGCTTTTCCAGATCATCGGCCATGTCAGCCAGATCATACTTCTCCAGCGTCTCGCGGGTGGGCACACCGGTGGTGCGGTCCCAGCCGAAGATGTCGTAGAACAGATCCTTTGCCTTTTCCATGTCGGCGCGGTCCAGCTTGGTGGTGCCTTCCTCGAATGCCTTGAAGTCGGGGTCCTTATCGAACACCCAATCACAGATGGCATCGTGCTCCTGACGCAGGTTTGCGCTGCCGCAGTTCTGCTGGAAGCTGATGGCGGTCATCGCGCGCAGCATCTGGGTAATGCGGGCACCGTCCTCCTGCAGATCGGCCTGGGTATAAGTCTCGCCGGTAACAGCAGTCATAAAGTCTGCCTGCAGATCCAGGTCGCCGTGGTACTCGCGCTCCTTGGAGGGAGACTGGGTCATGGGCCACATCCAGTTGCACAGGGTGGCGGAGTCGTGGAAGTTCTTGTCGTTGACGCAGTATGCAGCCAGCTTTGCCTTGTTCTCGTTGATGGGAGTGTAGGCCTTGGCCTTATCGTAGCAGCCCTCGCCGAAGAAGTCCTCCATGACCTTCTTGGTCACCTCATAGGGAGCACCGGAGCCGGTCTCGCAGACGATCTCGTGGATCATGCAGTCGCGGTTGTAAACGAGGTTGTACAGCATGCCCACCTGCCATGCCTCAGCAGGGCCGTGGTGGTTGGGGAAGCCGTTGTAGATCAGGTTGGAGTTGGTGGCACCATCGTTGCGGTCCAGCCAGCTCTTGGGCAGGCCGAACTTCTCCATCATGGCCAGGGTGCCCTTGGCGATCACAGACAGGTCGCCCTCACCGTAAGCCATGCGGCGGATCAGCTCAACCTCCCAGCGGGGATCGCCAGCCTTCTCCCACTCCCAGGGCAGAGAGTCGTACTCAGCCTCGCTGATGTACTTGGTGGCCTCCTCACGGGGCATCCGCAGGATCCACAGCAGGTCACGGTTCAGGTTGCCGTAGTTGTCCCACAGGCCCATGTCATCGACGGCATGAGACCATGCCAGGTTGATGACCATGGTGCCGTCGCCCTCGTACTTGAAGTCGTGGACGCCGTCCGGGTAGACGCGGGTGCCGTACAGCACGGGCATACAGGTGTTGGAGTTGTGGGTGGGCAGGTCGTAATCGGCCAGCGGGTCCACATCATACTCGGTGTAGCAGCGGATGGGGCAGGAGGAGCAGCCGCCGTTCTTCACGGTGTACTCCGCAGCCGGAGCGCCGAAGTCGAAGTAGCCCTTGAAGCAGCGCAGAGCTACCTTGTTGATATCATTGTAGGGCTGCTCGCCGGTATCCACGGGGCCGCCGGGAGCCTTCTTCCACATACGGCCGGGAGCGCCGGACCAGCGGTTCTTGCCGGAGGTGGCGCTGTACTCGGCCCAGCTCTGGGGCTGTGCGGGGACGTTGTGGTTGTTGTTGCCGCCGATGAGGTTGCCCATCATGTAGTTGGACAGCTCCAGCACCTTCTTGGGGTCAGCCACCTTGACGCTGCCGGTGCCGCGGATGGCCAGGCCCTTCAGCTTCTTGTTGCCCATGGCAGCGCCCAGACCGGCACCGCCGGAGTTGCCGAAGCTGGTGTTCAGGGTAGAGTAATCCACCAGGTTCTCACCGGCAGGGCCGATGGAAGCAGTCTCGAACTCGCGGCCGTTCTGCTCCACCATCCACTTGTTGGAAGCAAAGGTACCCTTGCCCCAGATCTCGCTTGCGTCCTCCAGAGAGACCTCGCCGTCCTCGATGCGCAGGTAGACAGGCTTTTCGGAGATGCCGCTGACAACGATGCCGTCGTAACCGGCATACTTCAGCATGGAGCCGATGTGGCCGCCCATGTGTGCGTCAATGATGGAGTGGCCCTTGGACCAGGTAGAACGGAAGGTCACGTTCATACGGCCGGAGCAGGGCACGCCGGCACCGGTCAGGGGGCCGACACCAAAGATGACCAGAGCCTTCTCGTCATAGGGGTCCAGCTCCATGGGAGCTTCCTCGTACATAATGCGGTAGGCCATGCCCATACCGCCGATATATTTATGGTATTTTGCGTCGTCCTGGGTGGTGATCTCACCGGTGGTCAGGTTGACGCGCAGGATCTTGCCTGCCCAGCCATAGGTTTCAGCCATTGTTGTTCCTCCTTACAGGTCCTTGTAAGCAGCCTGTGCTGCGCTGGTAACGGCATCCCAGTCCACGATGGACAGAGCGCCGGACGGGCAGCCCGCCACGCAGGCACCGCAGGCGATGCACTTGGAGGACTTGCCGGTCTCGGGGTTGACGGTGGGCATGTGCCAGGGGCAGGCCTCCACGCAGGCACCGCAGCCGATGCACTTGTCGGTATCGACCACGCGGATGCCCTGCTCATTGGTGATAATGGCCTTCTGGGGGCATGCATTGCCACAGGCGGGATCCTCACACTGGCGGCAGGTATCCGGGAAGTAGACAAAGCAGTTGTCGGTGCCGGACAGCAGACCGTTGCCGTCGCCGTCCAGATTCAGGCGGCGCTGGATCTTGACACGGCTGATGTAGGAAGAGCACACGCCATCGTTGGTCAGGGTGCAGTTGATCTCGCACCGCTGGCAGCCGGTGCACAGGTCAGCATTGACCACCAGCAGACCCTGGGGCAGTGCCCAGGTCGCCACAGCACCGGCATCCACCTGCTTCTGAGAGCAGCCAAAGAGGGACAGCATAGATGCGGAAAGGGTGAGTCCTGCAAGGCTCTTGCCCGAGATCTTCATAAATTGACGGCGGGTCATGTCAGCCGTCAGAAAATCAGTTTTTGCCATAGGTTTCCATTCCTCCGTGAGGTCACTCTGCGCAGAGCACCTCGGTTACATAGAAATAAGAATTGTTGACGATGTCCGTGACCGCCGTGGACGTAATGGTTGCACCGGAAAGCGCATCCACCTGGGTCATGTCAGCGCTGACCGTGTCGGCCGCACTGCCCTGGGTGGTCAGATCAGCGGCCTGCAGCTTGTACTCGGCCTGCTTTTCAGCGGACCAGTCTGCATAAGGCACTGCCTGTTTCTCGCCGTCCTGCGCGCTCTTGCTCAGACACGCCGCGTACAGCTTGCGCCGTGCCACAGCCTCAGCACTGTTGTCCATCGGGGGGATGAGTGCGTCGTCCATCGGCTGGCCGTTCAGAGCCGAGAGGGTCAGCCCGGCTTCATACATCTTCCGGGTAGCCTCGGCCTCCGGGGAGGTATCGCCCGCACGCCATGCGGCGGGGTCGAAGGCCTCAGCGGGGGCAGCGTCGGTCCCGGCGCTGCCTGCGGCAGCAAAAGCCGTGCCGGTGGCCGGGTCGGTCACAGTGTAGCGCTTGCCTGCCAGCGTGAAGGGAGCTGTGCCCTGGTACTGGGCCGTGAACTCCGGGTTCTCACACTGGGCACCCAGGCTGTCGGTCTCGGCCTGTGCCAGGATCTTCACATCCAGCACATTGCCGTCGCGGTCCAGCGTCACACCGGCCTGCACCTCGCTCTGGAAGCCCTGCCTGCTGCCCACCACATAATATGTAGTGTCATCCAGCTGGTACACCGCGCTCACACCATAGGTGGCAGCGTCGGCATCTGCCAGCGGCAGAGCCGTTCCGGCCACCGTGGTGCGGCTGTGCATCAGCCCGCCAAGGCCAAGCGCCATGGCAAGCGTTGCCGCACCCATGGCCGCATAGCCGGGCAGCCGCCTGCGCCACAAGGACTGCGGCGCATGATTTGCCTGCTTCAATTGTATCACCTGCCTGTTTGTTTCAGCTGTGCCCGGAACTCCCGGGCACGAAAACAGCCGTTCCACCTGCTGCAACAGTGCGGAACGGTTTCTTCGTTATAAGAATAACATTTTTCTCGTCGGTTAGTCAACGCATACGCACAAACAGTGCCCTACAATTTCTCTCAAAAGCTCTTGCCTCTCGGTGAAATCATTTCTTTTGCCGGATGAACAGTTTCAATCCATATCCTTCTGCCAGCTCCAGCGACTGTACCGTGGGCATACTCTTGCTCACCAGCGCGGGCACACCGGCCCGGATGGCCTTGCGCACCATATCCACCGGCACCCGGCCGCTGGTAAAGAGCACGCACTCCGCCAGCGGCACACCCTCTGTCAGGGCGCAGCCCACGGCCTTGTCCAGCGCGTTGTGGCGGCCCAGATCCTCGCACCGGTACAAGATCCTGCCCGCACGCAGCAGCAGACAGCTGTGCACGGCATGGGTGGCACGATAAAGCGGCAGGCCCTGCCCCATGGCATCGGCCAGCGCATCCACCCATGCGGCGGGGATCTCCCGCTGGGGCACCGGGGCCAGCGGCGGCAGCCGCACCGGGCTGGCCAGCGTCAGGTTATCGGTGCAGCAGCTGGGCACCTCCTGCCCGGCCTGTTCCGCTGCCGCCAGCGGGTGGCACAGCTGAACGCTTATTTTGAGGCCCTGTGCGCAGACGGCCACCCGCTCCACCTCGTCAGCAGAGTTGATCCAGCCCTCGGTCAGCAGGCGGCCCAGCGCCAGCTGCGGCAGCAGCTCCGGCGTGCAGACCACCCGGAAGGCTGGCTGTTCGTTGACCAGAATGGCCGCGGCGTGCTCTGCCGCCAGTGTCCGCTCGGTGCCATCGGGCATCCGGACGCTCTCTGCCCCCGGTGCTGCACCGAATTGATCCATGATCTGCATTGGGTGTTCCTCCCCTGTCTGTTTTACTCTGCCCCTATTGTAACACGCTTTTGCTCCGCTGAAAAGCGCCTGTGCCCTCTGGAACAAACTGTCGATCCGTGTCGTTTCCATTTTTCCCGGCTTTGTGATATACTACTGTAAAATGACAGAACCATATCCCAGTACCGAGGTGGAATCCAAATTGAAGCATCTCTTCCGCTCCCTCACGCGGGTAAGCCGGGCCTACAAGGACACCCGGAACCATGCCCTGACCCTGCTGCACCGGGCCTCCGCTGCCGTTCTGACAGCCGTGCTGGTGTACAAAGCCCTGACCTATCTTTTGTTTCTGCCCGCCATGAATGGCATCTGGTCGCTGACACTGCGCTGTTCGCCGGTGAACTACCTGACCAACAACAATGCGCATCAGATCTTTACTTCACCGACCATTTTAGGCGGGATCGTGCTCATCGTCCTTCTGGCGGCGTTCTGGAACCTGTACGGCTTTTCCATCCTCCTGCATGGGTTTGCGCTGGCCCGCCGGGGCGAAACACTGCGTCCTGTTTCCCTGTTCGTCCGGTCGCTGGGGGATATCCGCCATGTCCTGCTCCCCAAGAACTGGCCCATCCTGCTTTACTGCGCCCTGCTCATCCCCTTTACAGATGTATTCGTAACTTACAACTATATCTCTCAGCTGGCCGTGCCGGAGTACATCCTTGGGCTTGTCCGGGCAAAGCCGCTCTATCTGGTGCTTTTTCTTCTCATTCTGGGTGCGGCGTTCCTGTTTGCCCTGTTCTGGGTCCTGGTGCTCCCCCTCTTTACGCTGGAACGCAAAAGCCTGTGGGAAGCCGTTCAGGAGAGCGCAGCCCATGTCAAAACACAGCTGCCCCGGCTGGCCGGTGTGCTGCTGCGGTGGAACCTCAGTGCGCTGATCCGGTCTGTTCTGGTCTTTTTCGGAGCTTCCCTGCTGGTTTACAGCGTGGCAGCGCTGATCGGCCTACGGAGCACCCGCGCCATGCTGCTGCTCGCCCGTGCGCTGTATCTGTTGGAGATCCCCTTCTTCGGCTTTTTGCTGGATTGCAAGGTCACCACGGCCCAGTGCACCATCATCGCATTCCTCTACGATCGCTGCCGTGACTGCCCGCCGGAAAAGCTGCCGGAAGGCAAACCGCACCGCTTTGGCGGCTGGCCCCTGCTCACCGCTGCGGTGGCCGGGGTCACGCTGGCCACCGGACTGTTGGCAGTCTATCTCTATGCCCTGCCCCAGGACGATGCCCTGCTCACCGCCGTGGGCGGCGTGACCCCGCTGGTCACCTTCCACCGGGGCGACTGCACCGTGGCCCCGGAAAACACCCTTCCCGCCTTCCGGTCGGCCATCCTCAAGGGCGGCGACCGCATCGAGCTGGATGTGCAGATGACCAGCGACGGCGTGGTCGTGGTGACCCACGATTCAAACCTGAAACGCTGCACCGGCAAAAACGCAAAAGTCTATGATCTGACCTACGCCGAGGTGGCACAGCTGGACGCGGGCCGCTGGTTCAGCAGCCGCTTTGCCGACACCCGGATCCCCACCCTGGAACAGGTGCTGCAGCTCTGCCGGGGCCGCATCGGCCTGAACGTGGAGATCAAGCCCAGCGCCGCCACCCCTGCTCTGGAGGCTGAGACTGTACGCCTGCTGCGGGAATACGGCTTCGACAGCTCCAACTGCGTCATCACCTCCCAGAGCTACGAGACCCTGCACAAGGTCAAGGCGCTGGCCCCTGAGTACCCCACCGGCTACATTCTGGCTCTGGGCGTGGGCAACTACTACGACCTGCCCGATGCCGACTTTTTCAGCGTGGAGACCACCTTTATCACCTCCGGCATGGTCAACGCCGTCCATCTGCGGGGCAAGACCGTCTCTGCCTGGACCATCGACCGCGAAAAGGTCGCCACCCACATGCTGGAGCTGGGCGTGGACGACCTCATCACCGATAAGCCCGACATGGTGCAGGACCTGCTGGCCCGGAACCAGCAGGTGGACGACAGCCTGATCGACTTCCGTGACCTGCTCAATGCCCTGCTCCACCCGGAGCAGCCTGCCGACTTCTCCGATGACGTGGAGGAGACCATCACCGATGCCGTGGAAGACCCGGAGGAGTTCGTGGACGCGGCGTAATACGCCCCCCTTCATGCAACATCATTGAACCAACGGTCTGTAAAAACCGCAGAATGCAGAACATCCCCGCACTTCCTGTTTTGACAGGCCGTGCGGGGATGTTTTTTGGTTCAGAGGAACGGGTTATAGAATCTTCCAAAACGGATGGTCACGGTCAGGCTGATGAGCAGCAGGGCCGCGCCCACGCCCAGGGCAATGAAGTCCCGCCGGGCAAAGGGGCGCTGGGTATACCAGGTGCGCTTGCTGTTCTTGCCGAAGCCGCGCAGCTCCATCGCATTGGAGATGGTGTCGATGCGGTTCAGGCTGGTCAGGATGAGCGGCAGCAGGATGTTGACAGAGTTCTTCATCCGCTTGAAGAAGGGCTCCTTTTTGCCCAGCTCCACGCCGCGGGCCTGCTGGGCCTGGCTGATGCTGTGGTAGTCGCGCTGGATATCGGGGATGTAGCGCAGGGCAATGGCCACCGAATAGCCGACCTTATACGAGATGCCGATGCTGTTCAGGCTGGCAGCAAACTCGCTGGGGTCGGTGGCAGAGATGAAGAGGATGGCCACCGGCAGGGCCACAAAATATTTCAGGCTGATGTTGATCATGTAGAACAGCTGTTCCGCTGTCAGGTCATACCGCCAGAACAGGTGGCAGAGCACCGTGCGGGTGCCGTACAGGGTGGTGCCCTGATTGGGATCGAACAGGAAGATGAACAGGTTGTTCAGCAGCAGGAACACCAGCATGAAGGTCATCATAAACCGGACTTCCCGGAATTTGATCCGGCTCAGCCTGAAGGCCAGCAGGCTGACCACCAACAGGCCCAGCAGCACCCAGGTGTTGTAGGTGATCATGCTGGCAAAGGTAAACAGCAGGAAGAACGCCAGCTTGGTGGTTCCGGTCATCTTGTGGACGACGCTCTCCCGGGGGAGATAATTCAAAACAGTCTTAGCGGCCACCCTCTCTCACCTCCCGGTCCTGCTCAATAAATCTCTCTACAAATTCCTGTGCGGGCGCAATGCCGCAGCGGTTGGCCAGCGTGTACAGGCTGGTCTCCTTCAGGGCCGCCTGTTCCACCAGCGCAGGGTCACACAGAACGGCGGCCGCGGTGCGGTCGGCAATGAGCCGTCCGTCGCAGAACACCAGCGCGCGGCGGGTGTATTCCAGCATCAGGTGCATGTCATGGGTGATCATCACCACCGTCACACCCCGGGCATTCAGGCCCCGCAGGAACTCCATGATGTCGGTATAGTGCCGGAAATCCTGCCCGGCGGTGGGCTCATCCAGAAGGATGAGCTCCGGGTCAAGCACCAGCACGCTGGCAATGGTCACCCGCTTTTTCTGGCCGAAGCTCAGTGCCGAGATTGGCCAGTTCCGGAAGGGATACAGGCCGCAGACCTTGAGGGTCGCTTCCACCTTTTCCCGGATCTGCTCCTCGGTCAGGCCGGAGCGCTGCAGACCCAGAGCCACCTCATCGTAGATCATGGTCTTGGAGATCATCTGGTTGGGGTTCTGCATCACATAGCCGATGTGCTGGGCGCGGCGGCGGATGTTCTCCTCAGCCAGCGGCTTGCCGTTCAGGAAGATCTCGCCCGCATCCGGGGTCTCGAAGCCGCAGATGAGCTTGGAGAGGGTGGATTTGCCCGCGCCGTTCCGGCCCACGATGCTCACCATCTCCCCCTTGCCGATCGAGAAGCTGACATCCCGCAGGGTCTGCTGGCCTTTCTGATAACCAAAGCTCAGGCTCTTTACCTCCAGCAGCGGCTCCCGTTCCGGCTGCGCGGCGGGCCGGGGCCGGGCCGTGAACCAGTCCCGGAGCTTTTGGGTGTCGGTATCGTCCAGCACAAGGCTGTCCACATGGGCGGGGTGCTTGTCCGGAGTGATATCCACCCCGGCATAGCGCAGAGCCGTGACATACAGCGGCTCCCGGATGCCGTTTTCCGCCAGCAGGCTGCCCGAGAGCAGCTCGTCCGGGCGCAGGTCTGCCAGAATGGTGCCGCCGTTCACCAGCACGATGCGGTCCACGTTCCGCCAGAGCACATCCTCCAGCCGGTGCTCGATGATGAGCACTGTGGTGTCCGTCTTTTTCTGGATCTCGTCGATCAGCTCAATGGCCTGCTTGCCGGTAGCGGGGTCGAGGTTGGCCAGCGGCTCATCGAAGAGCAGGATCTTGACCTGATCCACCATCACGCCCGCCAGGCTCACCCGCTGCTTCTGCCCGCCCGAAAGCTCGTGCGGTGCATAGCCGAGATGGTTCTCGATGCCCACCAGCTCGGCGGCATGGCGGGTGATGGCGTGCATCTCATCCTGCGGGGTGCAGCTGTTTTCCAGTGCAAAGGCAATGTCCTCGCCCACGGTCAGCCCGATGAACTGGCCGTCCGGGTCCTGCAGCACCGTGCCCACATGGGCCGAAAGCTCAAAGAGGCTGCTGTGAGGCGCATCCACACCGTCCACGGTCAGGGTGCCGGTGCACGCGCCGGGGTTGGAAAACGGGTTCAGCCCGTTGATGCACCCCGCCAGCGTGCTCTTGCCGCTGCCGGAGGGGCCCGCAATGAGCACCCGCTCACCCGGGTAGATCTCCAGATCGATATCGGTCAGGGTGGGGCGCTTCTGGGCGCGGTACTGGAAGGAAAAGTTGCGGAATGAGATGATGGGTTTACGTTCTGCCATGGGTATGGTACCTCAGCTGTTCATCAAAAAAGCCTTTCCAACGGGCCGGACGGCGCAGATGGAAAGGCCGGGTTTCATGCGGGGATCACTCCTGATCCAGAGAGCCCTTCTTGGCGATGGTTCTGGTGTAAGCCAGCACCAGCAGGCCGCCCACCACCACAGCGGTGATACTGTTGGACACTGCGGCAAATGCACCCTGTGCAAACACCTTCTTGACGGGCTCGGCGTAGATGGCAATATCCAGCACGGGGGCCACCAGGATCCAGGCCAGCAGATGGGCCACGATATTGGCCAGCGCAAACAAAGCTACCTGCTTCTTGCTGAACTCGCCTTCCTGCAGGTTCAGCTTCTTGGAGAACAGGCCCACCACAACGCCCACAAAGGCGGAGGCGATGACCCAGCTCCACCAGGGGCTGCCGCCCCAGGACAGGTCGATGAGGGTGTGGCCGATGAAGCCGATCAGGCCGCCGGCCACGGGGCCGTACATGGCAGCCAGCAGGGCCAGAACGGCGTACTGCAGGCTGATGTTGGTGTTGGGCACCGGGCTGGGAATGGCCACAAAACGCCCCAGAACAAAGAACAATGCCGCGCCGATACCGACAGCGACAACGGTCTTGATGCTGCTGTTGTTATTTTTCATATTCTCTCTCCTCTTTTATTCCGCGGATGCGGGGTTTCTTGCAAGGCATCGTTAGTATACGACACCCTCTTGAGCCTTGTCAATGGACAATCCGCCCGCTTTGCAGAAAAACGGCTGCTTTCCTGCATTTGGGGGCGAATGCCTTCCCGCCCTGTGCAGCAAAAAAGAGCACCCGCGCCTGCCGGAGCGGATGCCCTGTGAATGCTGATTCGGTTTTGGCCCAAACCTTAGTTCTTAGCGGTCAGGCTGAAGGTGCTCAGGGTCTGGAAGGTGGTCACGATAACATTGATGTTGTTGACGATGGAGCTGCCTGCGGAGAACACGCGGGCGATGTAGTTGAACAGCTTGCCAACGTTCAGGAACACGTCCCAAGCGGTAGCCTCGGTGGCTGCGCCACCCTGCAGGTACACCATTTCGTTCTCATCGATCGCAGCAAAGTGAGCGGGCATTTTGATCTCATTGTTCATCATAACGGGGATTCCTCTCTTTCAAATCAATCTATACTTACCGTCTGCACCAAACCAAGTGCACCGGCACCAGAACCAGACCGTGGTTCCTCCGACAGGAACGGACAGGGGCACGAGTTCCGCATTCCCTCCGGAATTGTTCCATATATAGGTTATACGATAAATATTCGGATTTGTCAATCGAATTTCCGGAATTTTTACCATTCTGAGCCAAAAGTGGATACCCACAACACAGAACACCTGCCATTTCGACAGCTTTCCACAAAATATCCGCTACCGCACGATCCTTGGGCACGAAAAACTCCTTCGTCCGCACGGCAGCGCACAGATCCGTTCCACCCTGCGGCATTTCCCGGGCAAAAATCCGGCAAAAAATGCCCCCGCGCCCCCTACACAAACCGGAGCGGTTGTGCTATGATAAGGCTGAAAAATCGGTTTGGCAAAGCCAACCGCAAGGAGATGTCTTGGATGTCTGATCTGATGGAAACATTACGGCAGGAGGGCATCAGCCCCGACCTGCTGCGCGCTGTGGAAGATTACCGCGCCGCCCACGCTCTGCCCGAGGCCCTGCGCCCCCGCATCCCGGCTTCCGGCTTTACCTATTATGGCCGGGAGGTCTGGGAGCAGGCACTGGCGGCCCTGCTCTGCGGCGAAAACCTGCTGCTGGCTGGCGGCAAGGCCACCGGCAAAAATGTGTTGGCTGAGAATCTGGCCGCCGCCTTTGGCCGCCCCGCATGGGACATCTCATTCCATGTGAACATGGATGCAGCCTCCCTCATCGGCATGGACACTTTTGTGGATGGGGTGGTCACCTTCCGGCCCGGGCCGGTCTACCGCTGTGCCCAGTGCGGCGGCTTCGGCGTGCTGGACGAGATCAACATGGCCAAAAACGAGGCCCTGGCCGTCCTCCACGCCGTGCTGGACTTCCGCCGCGCCATTGATGTGCCCGGCTACGAGCGCATCCCGCTGGCCGAGGAGACCCGCTTCATCGCCACCATGAACTATGGCTACGCGGGCACCCGGGAGCTGAACGAGGCCCTGACTTCCCGCTTTGCAGTCATCCAGATGCCCACCATCACGGAGGAAAACCTTGAAAAGCTGCTGCGGGCCCAGTTTGCCGACCTGACGGACAAATATGTGCACCAGTTTGCTCTGCTCTTCCTCGACCTGCAAAAGAAATGCGACAGCGCCGAAATTTCCACCAAAGCGCTGGATCTGCGCGGAATGCTGGACGCTCTGCGCCTGATGCGCCGGGGCGTGGCTGCGGGGCCAGCGCTGGACATGGGCATCACCAACAAGGCCTTTGATTCCTACGAGCAGGGGCTCATCCGGGACGTGATCGCCGCCCGCATCCCGGCCAGCCTGACGGCTGAAAAGCTGTTTCGCTGATGGATGCCCGGAGTTATACCGCCGAGGAGCGGCGGGCCGCCAATCAGGTGTGGGCGGCGGCGGGAGCCTACGGCTTTGAGCCGCTTTTCCTGGCCCGCAACACCGACGGCACAATCGATTTTTATATGAACTGTGTCGTGGGGCTGGTGCACAAATACTATGGCGACGACCTGCTCCGCGATCTTTTTGCCACATGGGACGGCGATCTCCGGGAGAGCCAGCTGGACGATCTGACATGGCTCTACCTCGAAAGCGCGGTCTATCTGCTGGAACTGCCCCGCCGCCCGGTCCTTTCCGAGCTGCGCCGGGCCCACGCGGACTATTTCTTCGGCATCCAGTACAAGCTTTCGCGGCAGGAGTGGATGGCAAAAAATCAGCTGGTCTACACCATGCAGGCTGACCGCTGGCGCACCGTACAGGGCAGGCATCCGCCTGTGATGACCCCCTACGAGAGCCGGCTGGCAGAGGCACTTTCTCCCTCCCAACCGCCCCAGCCCGGCCAGCTCAAGGGTGAGCTGCTGGGCCTGTTTGCAAAGTTTGCCCTGTTTGACGGCAAGATCCGGCACAAAGTGGGGCTTCATCTGCATCTGGAGGGGCTGCTTGCCTCTCTTGCCACCAAAACGCTGCCCACCCAGATGATCAAGACCGACCGGCTAACCGTGGAGCACTCCGGTTCTGTGGAAGCGGGCGGCTCCGGCCCCACGGCAGACAAGCGGCTGGCCCACATCACCCTGCGGCAGAATGCCGCCGAGGACCGCGCCTACATTGAAAGCTGCTTTGGCCGTTCCCTCTACCCGCCCGAGCGTCTGCGCAAGGCCGAGCAGGCGCTCTGCACCGGGGCGCACCTCGGGTGCCGCCTCTGGTTTGCCTCCGGCGTGCCCAGCCCGGAGCAAGCCCCCACATCGGAGGCAAAGCACCTGGCCGAGCAGGCTCAGCTGCAGGCCGACCGCAACCGCGCCTACTACGCCAAAAACCGGGCGCTTCACCGCAGTGTGGTGCTCCGGCTCACCGAGCAGATCCGCAATTGCATTCTGGTCCACCAGCAGCCCAATGCCCGGATCGCCCGCAGCGGCGATCTGGACCCGGAGCGGGTCTGGCGCGCTCCCCTTCTGAACGACAGCCGGGTGTTCCGCTGTGCTGAGGAGGAGAATCAGCCCTCCTTCACCGTGGACCTGCTGCTGGATGCGTCGGCTTCCCGGCTCCACTGTCAGGAGGTCATTGCGGCGCAGGGCACGATCCTGGCCCAGAGCCTTGCCGCCTGCAGCATCCCGGTGCGGGTCAGCAGCTTCTGCAGCCTGCGGGGCTATACGGTTCTGCGGGTGCTCAAGGGCTTCGCGGACAAAAGCCTGCAGGGGATCGACCAGTATTTTGCATCGGGCTGGAACCGCGACGGCCTTGCCCTGCGGGCGGCAGGCGATCTGGTCAGCTTTGGCCCCGGCCCCGCACCCCGGCATCTGCTCATCCTGCTGACGGATGCTTCCCCCAACGACAGCCGCCGCGTACCACCCAGCCCGGAACAACCGCTGGGTTGTGATTACGGCGGCTCCTACGGCGTGGACGATGCCGCCGCTGAGGTTCGCACCCTGCGGCGCAAGGGTCTGCGAGTTTCTGCCGTGTTCATGGGCGAGGACAGCTCCAGCCACGATGCAGAACGCATCTACGGCAAAAACCTCGCCCGCATCCGGGGCATGGATCAGCTGGCACGCGCCGCTGGGCGGCTCATCCAGAATGAGATCCGGGAGCTGGGCGATTGAATCCTGCCACCACAAAAGGCTTCTCCGATGGGAGAAGCCTTTTCCATTTACAACCAATCCGTTTGTCCTCATCCACGAATTTCCAAAATATTTTGGTTTTTGTCAAACTTATAGTTGTATTTTGTTGTCGTATATGTTATAATGCAGGCAGAGAACAACCGATGGATGGTTTCCGACACATCATCCAAAACCAGAGAGGAGACCCGCTATGGATGCCAGCCGCTATTTTGAAGAGATGCACCGTGCCATGTCCGCACAAAAAAACAATTCTTCCCTGCTCCTGACCGTCAAGGTACAGGATCTGGGCGGCGCTGATGCCTATCTGGAGCTGCGGCAGTCTCCCAATGGCCGCGCCCGGGTGTTTTACTCCACCATGGGCCGCCGCAACCTGAATTTTCAGCTGTTCCGCAAGGGCTGGCAGCTCTGCCACAACGCATCCGGCGAGATGACAGGGCAATTCCCCACCCGGGCCGAAAACCTGTTGGACAGTGCGGACTTTTCCGCCTGCATCCGGGATGACACCCTGGACGCGGGCCGTACCGAGATCATTCTGCGGGAGCTGCGCCGCGCGGCAGGCACCTCCCGCTCCTGCCTGCCTCAATCTGCCCGGGAAGGTGCCATGATCACCGTGGAGAGCTTTGTGGACCGGGGCGGCGAGTGGAACTACTGGTCCACCCGTGCCGCCGACTGCCTGCCCATTGCGGCCATTCTCTGCTGGCTGGGCGATTTTCTGGCCGGAACGGAGCGCCGCACCCTGCAATCCAGCCCTGAGGCCATGGCACTGGCCGCCCGATGGCAGGCCGAACTCGCCTCTCCCTTTGCGCAGCCGGCTGACTGCGTCCAGCGTCCTGCCCGCACGGTTTCGCCTTCCGCGCCCCGCCGTGCCGCGCAGCAGGTGCAGAACCCCCGCTGGCAGAGCATCCTTGCCGTGCTTGCAACTGTATGAGAACAACAGGCGGTGCCGAAAATCTCCGGCACCGCCTGTTGTTTTCTGTTTTACTGTGCGGATGCGGCATCCACCACATGGCCCACCAGCACAGAGGTGGTCACTGTGCCCACACCGCCGGGCACCGGGGTGACAGCCTCCACGATGGGTTCTGCCTCATCAAAGAGGACATCGCCGCAGAGCTTGCCCTCTTCATTGACGTGGATGCCCACATCCACCACGACCTGACCTTCCCGCAGGCAATCGGCCCCGATGGCTCCCCGCCTGCCCATGGCGACCACCAACACATCGGCCTCCCGGCAGAGGGCGGGCAGGTCCCGGGTGCGGGAATTGCAGAGGGTCACAGTGGCGTTCTCCCGGTCCAGCATCATAGCGGCGGGCTTGCCCACCACCAGGCTGCGGCCCACGACCACGGCCCGTTTGCCGGACAGCGGCACGTTGTAGTATTTCAGGATCTCAAGGCAGGCCTGCGCCGTGCAGGGCGGATAACCGATGGGCATGTTGGTAAACACACCGGCCATCGAGCCGTCCGTGATGCCGTCCACGTCCTTTTCCGGGGCAAGCGCCTCCTGGACCCTGCGGTCATCGAACCGCTTTGGCAGGGGCCGGAAGATCAGGCACCCGTGAACCGATGCATCCCCATTGATCTGCCGGATCACATCCAGCAGTTCCTCCTGCGTAACATCTTCCGCCAGATGGAACTGCCGCACCTCCACGCCAACCTTACCGCACCGGGTGACGATCCCCTTTTCATAAGAAATGTCATCCTCCCGCGCGCCGACCCGTACCACAGCCAGCGTGGGCACGATGCCCTTTTCCTTCAGCGCGGCACAGCGCGCGGCGTTTGCTTCGTTCATGGCGGCCACCACGGGCGCACCCTTCAAGATCTGAGCCATTTTCTTCTCCCCTCACTCATTTGATACAGTCTGATAGACCCTGTCAGCCTGCGGCACAAACTCGGCCAGCAGCTGTTCCGCTCTGGCCTCCAGCGCATCCGCACGGGCTTTGTCTGCCATCAGGCGGGTGTTGACCTTCACGTTCAGCCCCGCCGCCTGCATGGCTGCCTTGCAGAACAGCGCCGCACACCCGGCATCGGAACGGGCCAGCACGCTGCCCTTTTCAGCGTACTCTGCGGCCAGTGCGATGCCCTCACCGCAGGCAGTCATCACCTCCAGCGGCACGGCGCAGGCTCTGTCCAGTGCCTTTTCCAGCACCGCGGCCTTGTGGGCCTGCTGTTCCGGGGTCTCCTTCGGTAGCTTGTAGGCCGCCGCAACAGGCAGAAAGGCCTCCGCGTCGGCCTGCACCAGCGCTTCCAGCCGCTTGCGCAGGGCCTCGGCCCGGACATTCAGGGCAATGATGTCCGCTTCCACGGCAGCATATTTCTTTTTGCCTACGGTCAGGCTGCCCACCATGCTGCCCAGCGCCACACCGGCCGCGCCCACCAGCGCCGAAGCGCCGCCGCCGCCCGGAGCCGCCGCCTTGCTGGCCAGCTCCTCCAGAAAACCTTCACAGCTCAAATTCATCAGTTCCACGATATACTTTCCTCTCTGTTACAAATCCATCCAGCCGCCGGTCCTGCCCATCTGCAGCCGCTTCCGGCACCCGCTGGGCCTCAAAGGCCACGCCCAGCGCCACGGCGTTCCGGCACCTGGGCAGATAGCGGTCATAGTAGCCCTTGCCCATGCCCACCCGGCGGCAGACCGCATCAAAGGCGGTGCAGGGCACCAGCACCAGATCAAGCGTCTCCGGCCGGACGAGAACCGCCCGTTCCAGAACCGGTGTGTGGATACCGTAAGCCCCCACCTCCCAGCCGTCCGGCCCCGGCACGGCGGCGGTCAGGGTAAAGTTTTCCCCACAGACCGGATAGGCCACCGTTTTGCCCAGCCGGGCCGCCTGCTCTGCCAGCCCAGCAAGATCCACCTCCCCGCCAAAAGCGGCGTAGAGCAGCAGATTCTCAGCCTTTTGGAAGTAGGGCATGGCCAGAAGGCGGGCACAGATGGCTGCATTGGCCGCCGCTCTCTCTGCCTGCGGCAGACCCCTGCGGGCCATGATGCCCGCCCGGCGCTGCGCTGCCTTCCGGTCCCGGATCTCCATTGACACTTCTCTCCCCTGAAATTTCATACCCACTCAATATATCTGAAATGCGGAAGAATTGCAAGAGCATGGCTGGAAAATAACCGCAAAATAGGCTATAATGGTGCAGAACAAACCAAAAAGGAGAACGATTATGCTCATTTATCTGCTGCGTCACGGCCAGACGGAGTACAACGCGCAAAAACGATATCAGGGCCAGCGGGACATCCCCCTTTCCGCCGCAGGCATCGCCCAGCTGCGGCAGGCAGATTTTTCACCGGAGGTGGTCTATGTCACCCCGCTGCAGCGCACCGCCCAGACGGCGCGGGCGTTCTTTCCCGGGGCAAAGCTCATTCCGGTGGACGGGCTGAAGGAGATGAACTTCGGCCGGTTCGAGGGCCAGACCTTCGTGCAGGTGGAGCAGGACCCGGAATATCTGGCATGGGTGCAGAAAAACGAGCACGCCGCCCACCCGGATGGGGAGCGCAGGAGCGATTTCTGCAACAGGGTGTGCAAAACGCTGGCTGACCTCATTGACAAGGCCCTTGCCGAAGGGCAGGAACGGCTGGTCATCGTGGCCCATGGCGGCACCCAGATGGCCGCACTGGAGCGGTTTGGCGTGCCCCGCCGCAGCTTTCCCGACTGGTGCGGCCCCAACGCGGGCGGCTATGTGCTGGATGCCCGGGACTGGCCGGAGCAGCACATCCTGCACCTGGTGGAGACCGTGCAGTACACCAAGGAGAACGGATGATGGAACAGGGCCTGCTGCATCTTTACTGGGGCGACGGCAAGGGGAAGACCACCGCCGCCATGGGCCTTGCCCTCCGCGCACTGGGCAGCGGCAAACGGGTTGTCATCGTGCAGTTCCTCAAGGGCGGGCAGAGCGGCGAGATCCCTCTGCTGGCCCAGCTGGGGGCAAAAATTTTCCGGGGCAAGGGCGGGCAGAAGTTCGTGTTCCAGATGAACGAAGCGGAAAAGGCCGCTGCCCGGGCCGTGCAGAACGAAAACCTGACCGCCGCACTGGCCGAGCCTGCCGACCTGCTTATTTTAGATGAAGCCGGTTCGGCCTGGGAGCTGGACATGGTGGACAAAGACCTGCTCCGGCGGGCCGTTCTGGAGCGCCCCGCCGCGCAGGAATGCGTGCTGACCGCCCACAAGGCCCCGCAGTGGATGCTGGATGCCGCCGACTACTCCACTGAGATGAAATGCCGCCGCCACCCCTACCAGAAGGGCATCAAGGCACGCAAAGGCATCGAATACTAAAAATGCCCGGAGAACCGCAGCTTTCAGCGGACCTCCGGGCATTTTTGTGTTTACTGTTTTGCGATGATATCGCGGTTGGCCGCCAGCAGGCCAAGGGCCAGCGCAGCGCTCAGGATGTCGGCCACAGCCTGCGCCATCAGCACGCCTTGATACTGGAACAGATGTACGCAGACCACCAGTGCCAACAGAAACACCACGCCCTGACGGCTGATGGAGAGCAGGAAGGACGGTATGATTTTACCAGTTGCCTGGAACAGCACCGTGAGCAGGAGCACCACGCCGCCAAAGGCTGCGGTGTAGACCTGCCAGCGGAGCATCTGCGCACCCGTGGCGATCATCCCGGCATCCTGCACGAAGAGCCGCATCAGCGCCCCGGAATTCAGGCAGAGGATGAGGGACAGCACCACGGCAATGGAGACGAGGAAGGTCAGACAGAAGCGGATGAGCTTGCGCATCACGTCCCGCTTTTTTGCGCCGTACAGGTAACCGAACAGTGGGATGCCGCCGAACGAGAAGCCAACCAGCACCAGCTGGGCGATCATGCTCACCTTGCTGGCAATGCCCATGGCGGCAATTTTGTCGTTGCCGTAGGGCAAGAGGAACTGGTTCATCACAATGACAGTCAGGCTCTGCATCAGGTTGCTCAGCGCGGCAGTAACACCCACGCCCAAAATCTGCTGCAGCTCCCTGCCCGTGACGTGGCACTGGGACAGCTTGACAGACAGGCAGCGGCTCTTTTTGTGGAGCAGCCACAGGAAGTACAGGTCGCTGCACAGGTAGCCCACAATGGTGGCAATGGCCGCGCCCCCTGCGCCCCAGCCCACTGTGGTGATGAGGATGGGATCGAGGATGATATTGATGACCGTGCCGCCGATGCTGCCGATCATGGACTGGGTGGCCATGCCCTCACAGCGGACGAGGTTGGAATGGATAAAGTTCAGCACCGTGGCCGGGGCACCAATGGCCAGCACGGTGTAATAGGCCTGTGCGTGCGGCATCGTCTCAGCAGTCGCACCCAGAATGCCCAGCAGCGGGACGCGGAACAGCATCATCAGGGCTGCCAACACCACGCCCGTGGTCAGGGCCACATAGAAGCAGAACGAGCTGACCCGGCCGGTGCCCTCACGGTCGTCCTGTCCCAGCAGGCGGGAAATGAGTGAGCTGCCGCCCTGGCCGTAGATGTTGCCAAAGGCCATGAGGGCCGTGAACACCGGCGCACAGAGTGAAACACCCGCAATCAGCGCCGTATCGTTGGACTGCGCAATGAAAAAGGTATCGGCAAGGTTATACACCACGCTCACCATCAGGCCGAACACCGAGGGCAGCGCCATCTTGAAATAGGTGCGGTACAGATGATCGAGATCAAAAATAGAATCCATTGGTTTTTTCCTCCACTTTCGTCCCTATTATAAGGGTTTTGCTTGCATTTGTTTGTGACACATGGCACAATGAATCAAAAGAAATGAGGTGAACTCATGCAGGAAATTCGTGACCCAGCCTGTCTGGAAACGCTGTACCGGAAGCTGGAACTTTCCTCCCGGACCAGAACAGCAAAACGCCCGCGCAGGAGCTTTCCTGTGCGGGCGCTGCATTTCCTTTTGTGTTTTACCGCACCAACAGCAGCAGCCAGGCGGATGCCACAGCCTGCAGGATGAGCCAGCGGGCCACGACCTGCTCATCGCTCCAGCCCAGACGCTTGCGCACATGGTCGTGCAGCGGGGTCAGGGTGTTCTTGAGGATGGAGATGTGCAAAAACCGCTTGAAGCTGATCTTCAGGATGCCCAGGCTGCCGTCCACAATGAACACCAGCGCGGCCAGCAGAAAGGCGAAGGGATGGCTGCTCTTGAGGGCCAGAACGGCCAGGAAGAAGCCCATGGCGCGGCTGCCCGCGTCACCCATCAGCAGGGTGGAAGGCTTGGCGTTCTGCCACAGGTAGGCCAGCAGGGCACCAATGAACACGACGCCTGCGGTGGCGTAATCCCCCAGTTCCTCCCAGTAAGCCAGCAGAAAGGTGCCGATGCTGACCACGGCAAGGCTGGCGGAAAGGCCGTCCACGCCATCGGTGCAGTTGACCACGTTGATGCTGGCCCAGATCAGGACGATGATGAGGATAAGGTAGACAGCATAGGGCAGGCTGAAGCTCCAGCTCAGGAAGTTGACCTCCGTGCCGTTGAAGTTCAGGTAGGTCACGCCCGCCACAACGGCGATGACCAGATCGATCAGGCCCTTTTTGTACTCGTTCCAGGCGGTCTCGGCGGCATCGTCAAAATAGCCGGAGAGCATGGACGCAATGAGCAGGACGGTGTAGATGACGTACTCTGCTTTAAAGGGCACCACGGCCAGCGTGACCAGTGCGATGCAGAGTACAAAAATGAGGCCGGAACCCCGGGCCTTGCCCTTGGAGAGTTCGCCGTTCACGGCAAACGCGCGGCCATGGTCGTGGGGGAGCTTATCGTGGAACACCGAGTCCATCAGCGCGGTCAGCGCAAATGCAAGCAGAAAGCCCAGCGCATCCACGGTGCGCGGGTTGCCAGAAAGCAGTTGAAGCATAGTTTTTTCCTCTTTCCCGGAGCGGCAGAGGCCGTTCCTGTTCTTTCACGGCTGGATACAAATGAAGTGTATCACGCCCGGGCCAAAAAATCAATCTCTGGGGCAATGGCTACTCCATGGGCTGATGGGTTGACATTTTTCGCCCCCCTGTCTATAATGGGAGGACAAACGCCCTTTCGAGGGTATTTTTTTGTCTCACAGGAAAATCGGAGAAAAAGGAGAATACATGAAACTTTCACTTGAACAGCTTTCGGCCCGGATGCGGCAGGGTGAGACCATCCCCTCCCGCCAGACGGCCCAGGTGGCTCTGGCGCTGAGCATCCCCTCCATTCTGGAGCAGTTGGTGGTCACTGCCATGGGATACATCGACGCTGCCATGGTGGGCCACATCGGTGCAGAAGCTACCGCTTCCATCGGCATCGTCAGCTCCAGCACCTGGCTGCTCCACGGTGTTCTGGTGGGCCTGTACACTGCCCTCTCCATCCAGATCGCCCAGTATCTGGGGGCCGACCGGCAGGATGATGCCCGCAGCGTGCTGCGGCAGGCCATGCTATTCAATGTGATCCTGGGCGTGGGAGCCGCCCTCTTCGGCCTGGGCATCAGCCCCTTTCTGCCGGGGTGGCTGGGAGCTGACCCTTCCCTGCGGGCAAACGCCACAGCCTACTTTGCCATCTGGTCAGCGGCGCTGCCCTTCACCATGGCCATGGGCCTGTACCTCTCCATCCTCCGTGCAGCAGGCAACGCCCTGACCGCCAGCCTCATCAGCGTGCTGGTCTGCGTGCTGGATGCCATCTTCAACTTCTTCCTCATCAACCCCACCCGGACGCTGTGGGGCATCACCGTCTGGGGTGCCGGGCTGGGTGTGCCCGGCGCAGCCCTGGGCACCGCCCTGGCCACTGTGGTGGGCGGCCTGCTGGCTTTGGCCATCCTGCTGCTGCGGGCAGGCCCCCTCTGCATCCGGAAGCCTGCCCCCTGGAAGATCACCCGCTCCTGCCTGCGGAACCTGCTGTGGGTCGGCGGTCCTCTGGCGGGAGAGCGCGCCGCCATCTCTCTGGCGCAGGTGGTGTTAGTGCGCATCGTGGCCGGCCTGGGTACCGTGGCCATTGCCGCCAACAGCCTGGCTGTCAACGCCGAGGGCCTGTGCTACATGGCGGGCTACGGCATCCAGAGCGCAGCTGTCACCCTCATCGGCCAGGCCGTGGGTGCCAACCGGAAGGATATGGCCAAGCGGTTTGCCTGGCTGTGCACCGGCCTTGGCATGGGGGTCATGGCCCTTTCCGGCGTTGGCCTGTGGATCTTTGCCCCGGCCCTGATGAGCCTTTTCACCACCGATGCGGCTGTCATCGCTCTGGGTGCTCAGGTTTTGCGCATCGAAGCCTGGGCCGAGCCCATGTTCGGTGCCTCCATCGTGGCCAGCGGTGCCATGCAGGGTGCGGGCGACAGCACCTCCTGTTTTGTGCTGAACATATTCAGCATGTGGTGCATCCGGCTGACACTGGCGTTCCTGCTGGCTCCCCGGCTGGGCCTGATGGGCGTTTGGGGTGCCATGTGCTGCGAACTGAGCATCCGGGGCCTGCTGTTTCTCATCCGCCTTGCCCGGGGCAAGTGGCTGGAAAAGGGCGCGCTGTCTTAAATCAAATCGATAAAAGAAAAAAGAAAGGACGCTTTCGCGTCCTTTCTTTTTTGTTCTGTCACTCACTTCCGGCCATGCAGGATGGGAGAGAGCGGCTTATAGATCAACATGCAGAGCAGGGCATCCAGCAGGCCCTTGACCAGAGTGAAGGGCATATTGAAGATGACCAGGCACTTGATGAGGCTGTTGGCAGAGGGCAGGATAGCCTGATACATACCCAGGATGGCTTCCAGCGGCATGTGGTAGAACTTGACGTAGGCCGGGTAGGTGATGAAGTAGTTGGACGGCACACTGAACAGGGCCATGGCCACGGCACCTGCCACGGCACCGATGATGGCGTTCTTGCGGCTCTTGTGGTGCTTGTAGAGGTAACCAGCCAGAGCGGAGAACACCGCACCCAGCATAAAGTTGCACAGCTCACCCACCAGTGCGGTAGAGGTGCCTTTGATGACCACATGGAGCAGGTTCTTCATAAAGCTGATGATCACACCGTACACCGGGCCAAGGGCAAAGGCACCCAGCAGAGCGGGCAGGTCGGAGAAGTCCATCTTAACAAAGGATGGGATGAGCATCGGGAGCGGGAACTCGATGAACATCAGGATAAAGGCCACTGCGCTGAGCATGGCGGCAACGGTCAGGTTGTGGGTCGTGTTTTTCTTCATGGTAATATCCTCCCGGGGCGTTTTGCCCCAAATCATAGATTGGAAAGCCCCTTTCGCGTGGTTCGGAACCGGGAAGACAATCAAAAACGCGCCCTGCCGCAGCAAACACTGCAACAGGGCGCGTAGACAAATCGTATTGCCTGCCGTTTCTTGCATCCGGACTATACCGTTGGCCCCGGAGTCTCACCGGGTCAGCACCCTTGCGGGTGGTCGCGGGCTGTACCGCCAGTGGGGAATCTCACCCCGCCCTGAAACGAACTTTCTGGCCAAGAGTATAACGCGGCTGCTCCGCCTTGTCAACCCCTTTTTTATTTGCCCTGCACGGGCCGGATATGGTATACTGTGGGACAGGATGTTACAATTTCTGATACAAGGAGCTTTTTGCCATGATTTTTACCGTTCGTGACCTCGGGTTCGAGATCGGGCCTTTTTTGCTGGAGGGCTGGTGGGCACTGGCTGCCCGGGCTATCTGCGCCGCTGTCATCGTTTTTGCGGGGCTTCTGCTCAGCTGGCTGCTGCGCCGGAAGATCTTTCCCACTCTGCTGGCCCGCAGCTGGCACTTTGCCGCCACGCCCATCCTCCTGCGCAGCTTACAGGGCCCTTTGGAGCGGATGGCCTTTTACAGCGGCCTGTATCTGGCCCTGACCAGCCTGCCGTGGGCCATTCCGGGCCTGACAAAGTTTCTGTTCACGGCCTATAAGATCGCAGCGACTCTCCTGTTCTGTCAGGGCCTGTACAACGCTTCTGAGGTAGCCGACCTGCTGCTGGCCTCCTTCAGCCCGGAGATCCGGAGCAACAAGACCCTGCGCTCCCTGCTGGACACCACCTACAAGGTGCTGGTCATCATTCTGGGTGTTGCCACCTGCGCGCAGATCGTCGGCTTCCCCATCGGCAGCATCGTAGCCGGTGCCGGTCTTGTGGGCCTGACCATCTCGCTGGCCGCGCAGGAAAGCGCCAGCAACCTGTTCAGCGGCATCGTCATCCTGCTGGACAAACCCTTTTCCATCGGCGATTGGATCACCGTGGGCAATGTGGAGGGCGAGGTCATCGACATCAACTTCCGCTCCACCCGCATCCGCTCCATGGACCACAGCGTAGTCATTATCACCAACAGCCAGATCTGCGCCTCCACTGTCCAGAACACAGCCCTGCGCACCATGCGGCCCTATAAGTTCACGCTGGGTGTCACCTACGGCACCACCCGTGCCCAGCTGGAAAAGCTGATGGCTGACCTGCAGGCCATGCTGGACAACAGCCCTTACACCAACAAGGGCACCAACATCGTCCGGCTGACCAGCTTTGGCGATTCCAGCATCAACATCCTCATCTCGGCCTACCTGACCACCAACGTCTATGCCACCTTCCTGCAGCAGCAGAATGATCTGAACCTGAACATCATGGACGTGATGCAGGCAGACGGCGTGAACTTCGCCTTCCCCTCCACCAGCGTCTACATCGAAAAGAATTGAGCATACCAGAACGCCCCCCTGTGTGCCTGCTGCGGCGCACAGGGGGCGTTTTTGTCATACGTCATTCCCGGGTCCTGATCTCGATCGTTCTGCCGCCAAGATTTTCATAGACGCGGTGGGAGACGGAGAGCACCGTGCGGCCCGCGGAGGCACGGCGCAGAGCCTCCAGCACGCGGGCCTCGGTTTCGGCATCCAGATTGGCGGTGATCTCATCCAGCAGCAGCACGGCGGGGTCTGCGGCAGCGGCACGGGCAATGGACAGCAGCTGCCACTCTCCCTGCGAGAAGATGCCCTCGGTGCAGACAGTGTCATAACCCTCCGGCAGAGCCCGGATGGCAGCATCGATCCCGGCCAGTGCGGCGGCATCCCTTGCCATTTCCCCGGTGATCTGCGGATCTCCCAGCGTGATCTGTTCCAGCACGGTGCCCGGCACGCGGGAGAAATGCTGTTCCACACAGCCGATGCAGGTGCGGCGCTCCCGGTCGGTGATGTCCCCCACCTTCACGCCGCCGATGGTCACCGTACCGGCCTCTGGCTGATACAGGCCCAGCAGGAGCTTGAACACGGTGCTCTTGCCCGCACCGGTGCGGCCCACCAGCGTGACCTGCTCCCCCTGTTTCACGGTCATGGAAAAATCCTTCAGAACGTGCCGTTCCCCATAGCCGAAGGTGACGTGCGCAAATTCCACATCGCCCCGGGCAGCCTCCCTGCGCGCGGGCGGGATCGTGCGCTCCGGCTGGTCGAGAAAGGCATCGATGCGCCTGACACCCGCCATGGCCGACTGAATGGTCTGGATCTCCATGCCCAGGCTCTCGATGGGGGCGAAGATGCGGGAGATGTAGTTGATGACGGCCACCGAGGTGCCCACCGACATGCCGAACAGGGTCAGGAGCTGTGCGTTCCCCGAAGCGGAGAGCAGCATCACGATGCCGACCACAGCAGCATTCAGCAGCAGCACCACCGGCGAATAGACGGCATCATAAAAATTGGTGCGCTCCATGGCGGCATAGCTGTCACCGATGCACCGGTCATACCGGCGCTCCATGTAATCCTCCAGCCCCAGCGCCCGGATGGTGCGGATGTTGTGCAGAGTCTCGGGCACCTGCCCGGAGACAGCGGCGACTGCGCGGCGGTTGTCCAGCTGAGCGGCCAACATCCGCTTCTGGACATGACGGGTGAACACGGCAAACAGCGGCAGCACCAGCAGCAGGATCAGCGCAAGGCCGGTGTTTTTCACCGCAATGACCCCCATGATGGAGACGATGCGGCAGGCATCTGCCGCCATGCTGATGATGCCGGAAGTGAATAGAGCCTCCACCGTGTCCACATCGCCCGAAAAGCGGGCGGCCACCTCGCCGGGATTCTGCTCTGCCAGTGTACCGGCGGGCAGGCGGCTCAGCTTTCGGGACATCTCCGAGCGCAGGGCATGGGTCATCCTCTGGCCAAAGAGCACCAGCAGGCTTTCCTGCGCCGAGGTGAGCACACCTTCCAGTGCAAGGCTGCCGAAGTAGAGCAGCACGGCCAGAAAGGACAACGGGAGGCCCGCGGTCAGACGGTCGATGACCCGGGCCAGCAGCAGGGGCGGCAGCAGGGATGCCGCCACCGAGGCTGCCACACACAGCACCGTGCTCACCTTGAGAAGGCGGTGCGAAGCCGCTGCCATCCGGACGGCAGCAAACACGCCGTGATCATTTTTCTTTTTCATGTTCATGCGCCCTCTCCCCCTTTCAGGCCGGTCTGGCTTTCATACAGCTGGCGGTAGACCGGAACCGCTGCCATCAGCGCCTCGTGGGTGCCAACGGTGGTCCTGCCGCCCTCCATAAAGATGATCTGCTGCATCTGCGGAAAATGGTACAGCCGGTGGGAGATCAGGAACACCACCTTATCCCTGGCATACGCCTGCAGCTCGGCAAAGATTGCATCCTCGGTGCTGCGGTCCAGTGCCGAGAAGGGGTCATCCAGCACCAGCACCGGGCGGGGATGGGCCAGCGTCCGGGCCAATGCCAGACGCTGTGCCTGCCCGCCGGAAAGGCGGGTACCGCCGCTGCCGATGACCGTCTCCGTGCCCTTTTCCATGGCCAGCACTTCCTCCTTCAGGGCAGCGGCTGCAAGCCACGGCATGGCATCCTGTTCGCTGCCGCAGAGGACATTATTCTGCACGGTGTCGGCGCTCAGTTCCGGGTCATGGCCCAGATACCCGACCGTGGCGGCGATCTGGCGCGGGGTCAGGGCGGAAAGCTCCCTGCCGCCAAAGCAGACCGAGCCTTGATAGGGCGCTTCGCAGAGGAATACGCGGCCAAGGGTGGATTTTCCGCAGGCGACCGGGCCGGTGATGCCGATGATATCGCCGGGATGGGCCGTCAGGCTCAGGCCGGAAAAGACAGGCTCTTCCCCATAGGAGAAGGCGAGTTCTTTCAGCGTCACATCCTGTGCCGCCGGGATCTGCAGGGCATCCAGCTGCTCGGGCGTTTTCATCAGGGGTTTGATGCGCTTCCAGGAGACCTCTGCCTTTTGCACCGCGTTGAAGAGCTTGGCCACCTTGGAGGATTTGACCACCAGCTTGGTGAAACAGGAGAGGAAGGTGGTGAAGGCGGCGATATCCCAGTGGTTCCAGCCGGTGCCCAGCACATTCTTTGCGCCGAACCACAGGATGAAGAGGGTCCCTGCCTCGGATGCCGCCAGATAAAGCGGCGGCAGCGCGGACTGCCACACGTTGTTCCGCACGGCAGTCTTTTCGTAAAGGCTCAGGGCCTCCTCGTATTTTTCCATCCGGGCCTCCTCGCAGCCGTAGATGCGGTAGGTCACAGCATTCCGGGCACGATCCAGCGTGGCACTGCTCAGGGCACCGGCGGCCTTTTTATAGGCCGCACCGGCACGCTGCACCGGCTTTTTCATCCCTGCCGCGCAGACGTAGGACACGGGAGTAAAAAGCAGGCCCAGGATCGCCAGCCGCCAGTCGTACACCAGCAGCATGACCGCATAGCCCGCCAGCGCCACACCGGTGTCGAACACCTCCGTGGTGAACTTGCGCATTCCCTCCACGCAGTCGTCCACATCGGCGATGGCCTTGGTCATCAGTTCACCGGCCCCTTCTTTTTCCAGCGCGGCCCGGCTCTGCCGCACCAGATTGGCGTACAGGATGCCTTTCATCCGGCGGTTGATGTTGTTGGCGAAGCGGCGCACATAAAAACGTTTGATGAAGCGCGCCGCCTGCACCAGCAGTGTGACTGCAATGTAGGCCAGCACCAGCAGCGCCATTTGGGCAGCAGTCTCACTGCCGCCCAGGATATCCGCCAGGCACTGGGCCAACCGGCCCTCGAACCACGGCGCGGCCAGCAGACCGATGTTATAGACAAGGCCCGAAAGGGTCACAAGGAGCAGCGGGAACCACTCCACCCTGAAATAGGAGAGGACCCGGTCCGGGCGGAACGATTTATCTTTTTTCATGGGGCATTTTACCTCCTGCGGGTGTTCCATTCAGTATACCACGCTTTCGTTCCGCAGAAAAGCACACACAAAATGCATCTTGACAAAGTTTATGAAATATCGTATCATCTTCCCAGATTTGTCGCCGCCGGGCGGCTTTTCAAAGGGCAAGAAGTTAGTCAATACTAACATTCTGGCACAAATCATGCTGCCGCCCTTTCCGGAAGCCTTCCGTCCCGGCGGCAGGGCAACGCCCCTCCCCCCGTGCTGCTGCGCAGCAATACCAAAACACACAGGAGAAGATGATGAAAAAACTATTCAGAGCATTTTGGATCGTGCTGGGCTTTCTTTGCATGGCACTTGGCACCGTTGGGATCGTGCTCCCCGTTCTGCCTACTGTCCCCTTTTACATGGCGACCCTGTTCTGCTTTGCGAAAAGCTCAAGAAAACTGCATGATTGGTTCGTAAGCACAAATCTGTACAAAAAGCATCTTGACAGCTTTGTGCAGAAAAAAGCCATGACAGCAGAGACAAAATGCAAGATCATTGCAATGGTCACCGCTGTCATGGCGATCGGTTTTCTTTGTATGAAAAATGCTCCCATCGGCAAGATCTGCATTCTCGTGGTGTGGGTCTGCCATCTTCTGTATTTTACCTTGCGGATCAAAACGATCAAGCCCACAGAGCAGACTCAGGAAAGTGCAGAATAAATTCCACCCGGGATACCATTATGCTCTTATCGGTTCACGAAATTCAGCGCCAGCACAAGCAGCAGCATGTGTACCGGGTAAAAGGCGTAGCAGGCATACTGGAACGGTTTGCTGTGGCAGCCCTGCCGCCCGCGATACAGCCAGATGGGCACCAGCGCCAGCAGCGCAAGCCCCTGCTGACACAACTCAAACTCCATGCCGAACAGCCGGATGGGGTACATCAACCCGCCCAGAAGCACCACGTTGATCCAGTACAGGGTCAGCACCTGTCCCAGCAGGCACCACCATTTCCGGCCCCGGAAAATGTAAAAAGCGAACACGGTCAGCACACCGGCACCGTAGTAATCTGTCATGCCCAGCGTTCCCAGCAGCGCCCCTGCTGCTGCCACTGCGGCGCACACCGGCAGCGAGACCCAGAGCTTTTGCTTTTTGCGCACCGTTTCCATCAGATGCACCCCCAGAAGCCCCAGCAGCAGCGTCCAGATCACGTTCTGATGCACCGGGTAGAACCATGTCCCGCCATACATCAGATCAAAGGGCACTTCCGAAAGCAGTGCAAACAACAGCAGCCGCAGGACATAACGCTTCAGATTCCGGGTATGAAAGTAGCCTTCCACTGTCATAAATGCAAAGATAGGGAACGCCAGCCGCCCGGCACAAGTCAGCCACTCCTGCGCCGGCAGAAGGGTCGCCCACAGGTGATCCATCAGCATCAGCGCCATGGCAATGAGATGAAGTGCTGCTGCACTCAGGTCAATGCAATTTGCGGCAGTGGAACGAATCGGTTTGGTTGACATGATCATACCTCGTCTTTGTCTAAATTCAGTTGCTTTGTCTGGAATACGAACGACTCCCTCCAAGAATTGCAGCCCCGGCAGTTTTTTACCGCCGGGGCTGCAGCACTTCATCGCTTATCCCTCCGGTTTTGCACCGGCCATTTTGGATACGGCAAGCATCCAGGGCAGCTTCTGCCATTTGCTCTGCCTGCAAAATGGGGGATGCAGTGCACCCGCCCCGCAGGCGGAAAAATGCTCCCGCAGCAGTCTGCGGGGCAAATTCAGAAAGGGTGGCTTGCCTGCCTGCCCATGGAGACGTAAGCACAAAAGCAGGAATGCGGGAAAGGGCAAGGGACGGTTTCGGCGGAAAAGCGTCTGGCGGTGGCGGAAAAGCCGAACGCAAGATTTTTTTCATATTATGCTGGCTCGTAGGGTGAGCCGGACCGAAGCTTCCTTGCGGAACTGTGCAGCGTTATCGTTCATCTGCACCTGAACCGGCAGCCGCGTCCCCGGCGCTTGCCGCACCCAAAATGGCCGGTTGGCGGCGTGTCACCCTTTGGCGTTTTCCAGATAGGTCTCAAACGCTTCGGCAAAGCTGGCGTTCACATCAAAGGGAACTGCATAGTCCACCCGGGAGGTCACAAGGCACAGGTCGATCCGGTTGGAGGTCTCGTCCGCCTGCCGGTTCAGCTTGCCCAGAGCAGCATGGATGACCTTGCGGTCATAGTTGATGGTGGTCACCCGCTTCACATCACAGCGGTAGGCGATCTGGTTGCCCTCCGCATTGAAACGATAGCCGGTACCACCGCCGGAAAGCAGCTGCTCGGAGCTGCGCAGGTCGTTCATTCGCTTGAAGGTGCGCGCCACGCTCTGCCGCGCAGCGTTCAAACTGACCTCGCTGTCCATATCCATGTCCAGCGCATCCTTTGCCTTGCGGATGGCAGCGAACAGGCGGCCTTTCTCCTCCAGCAGGTAGAGCATGAACCGGGCAATGTCGGTGATCTGCTCGGCGTATTCGGTCTGGGGCAGGTCCAGGATCGTCTCGTCCTCAGCCTCTGCCATGACCTTGTGGCGCAGATAGGTGTTGGCCACCTTGGTAACGTTGGCGTCGCAGTCCAGAATGCCCTGTGCCTCATCCAAAAGGGCCTGCAGCTTGTTCTGATAGCGGAATGCTTCTTTCAGATTCATTGTATCCACCTCGTTTTGTTTTGTTCACTGTGCGTTCCCGTCTGTTTTCCTCTATTGAACCATATTTTCCGGCAAAACACAAGCCGCCCGCCCAAAAGTGCATCAAAATGCAAAGCGCCCCAACATGTTCTTTACTACACGTTGGAGCGCTATTTTCTGGAGCAGGATACGGGACTCGAACCCGCCGCCTACTGCTTGGGAAGCAGTCGCTCTACCGGATGAGCTAACCCTGCAGGACTGCTCCATTAGTGTAGCAAAGTGCAGCGGTTTTGTCAACAGTTTTTTCTGTCGGAACGCGGCAGGCGGAAAAAACTTGCTTTTTGCGCCAGTTGCTTTATAATGAAAGATAGATTATCACAATGGAAGGAATTCTACATGATCTTTGTGCCCATGCTGCACTATCTGCAGAACAAAAACTCATTCAGCGGCAACGAGGACGGGATGCGCTACCTCATCACCCCGGGCAAGCGCTCCGTCCCCGACCCGGACGGCGGCGAGGAGGCCAAAAAAGAAGAGGCCATCCTCACGGTGGATCTCTGGCCCGAGCCGTGGACGCTGGACAAGACCGACCCGGCCCTGCGGCGGCGGGAGATCTTCCCGATGACCGAGGAGGGCCGCACCGCAGTCGCCCAATATCTGAACGATGCCTACAACGCCGAACCGGAACGCTGGAGTGCCCACCCGTCCATCCTGGACTGTGAGCCCTGGACACCGCCCGCACCGGAACCGGATGCCGAAACACAACACTGAGGTGCACCATGATCTATCGACTGAAAGAATTCAAGGGTGACACCATCCCGGTGCCGCAGCTGGTCTTTTCCAAGCTGGGCATTGCGGAGGAATATAACGTCCGGGTGGCTCTGTATGTGCTGGCCACCGGCATCACTGACCCGGAAAAGCTCTGCGCCGACTTAAAGCTCCGCAGCAAGATGACCGCCGAGAGTGCCCTGTCCTTCTGGGCCGGTGCAGGTCTGCTGGAGCGGTACGAGGAGAACGCCGCCCCGGGCGAGGAGCCCACAGCCCCTGCCCCTATGACCTGGAGCGAGATCGCGGCGGCCAGCCGCACCGACCCCATGATCTCCTCCCTCATCGACTGCGCCCAGACCAGCTTTGCCCGCCCGCTGACCCACCCCGAAATGGAAAAGCTGGTAAACTTCTATGTGCAGGAGGCCTTTGCACCCGAGACCGTCATGCTCTGCGTGGCCTATGTGGCCAGCCGGGGCAAGCGGACGATGGGTGCCGTCAGCCACGAATTGAAGGTCTGGCGGGCCGAGGGTGTGGAGACCGGCGAACAGGCCGACGCACACCTCCAGCTGCTGGCCCTGCGCGCCCAGCGGGAGCAGTACGTCAGCGGCCTGCTGGGCATTGCCGACACCGAGCTGACCCTTGGCGGGCGCAAGGCCATTGCCCGCTGGTACGAGGTCTACGGCTACGATGATGCCATGGTGCAGGAAGCCGCCGTGCAGGCCGGGCCCAAGCGGGATCTCTGGTACTGGAACAGCATCCTCAAGACCTGGAACGCCAAGGGCCTGCGCACCGTCCACGATGTGCGGGGCCCGGTGGCCGGGATGGGTGCCAGCCGGAACCTCCGGGTGGACCGCGCCGAACCCAGCGGAAACGATTTTCTCAAGAACGCTGCCCGCCGCCGTCCGCTCCGCAAAAAAACGGACACACCTGCAGAATAAGGAGCTTTTATGCGTACCAAACAGGAACTATATCAAGCCGCCCTGCGCACGGTGGCTCTGCGGCGGCAGACCGCCCGCGCCAATGCAGAGGATGCCCGGCTGGAGGCGGAGGCCGCCATCCCGGCCCTGCGCCACGCTGAGGACGAGGTGCGGGTGCGGGGCATCCGCTGCGCGCTGGCAGGCGCTGCCGGAAAAGACCGCACCGAAGCCGCCGCCGCACTGAGCAAAGCCCGGCAGGAGCTCACCGCCCTGCTGGCCGCCAGCGGTCGGCCTGCGGATGCGCTGGAGCCCAAATTCACCTGCAAGCTGTGCCAGGATACCGGCAGCGTGCAGGGCCGCACCTGCACCTGCGTTCACAAGCTGATGCAGGGTCTGCGACGGGAGGAGATCGAGGCGCTGTCCAGCCTGTCCATTTCCAGTTTTGACACCATGGAGCTGCGGTACTACCCCAACACCATGGACGAGAAGCTGGGTGAGCCTGTCCGCACCTACATGGGCGGCCTGCTGGAGGATCTGCGCAGCTACGCTGAGGAATTCGACCACAACAGCGAGAGCCTGATGCTTTTTGGCAACGCAGGGCTGGGCAAGACCCACGCCGCCCTTGCCATTGCGGGCATCGTGCTGCAAAAGGATTTTGACGTGATCTACGTTTCCAGTCCGGACTTCTTCGGCAAGCTGGAAAACGCCCGCTTCGACTCCTCCGAGGATGCCGAGACCCTGCTGCGCACCGCCTCAGCCGCCGACCTGCTGATCCTGGACGATCTGGGCACCGAGTTCGTCACCCCCTACTTCATCACCACTTTTTACAGCCTGCTGAACAACCGCCTGGGGGCCGGTCTGCCCACCATTGTCACCACCAACATTGCGGATGGCTCCCTGCTGGAAAAGCGATACACCGAAAAGATCTCCAGCCGCCTTTCCTCCTTTGTCCCCTGCCTGTTTGCAGGTGAGGACATCCGGGGCCTGAAAGCGGCAGAGTAAGACAAGGAGGTTTCCCCATGAGCTTTGAGCGCACTACGCCCTGCGGCGTGATCTCCGGCACGGCTTGCCAGTGGCCGGGCATTGCCGCTTACAAGGGCATCCGCTACGCCACCGCCGGGCGGTGGGAGTCTCCCATCCCCGTCACCCACTGGGACGGTGTCTACGATGCCACCCAATACGGTGCCTGCTGCTACCAGCCCCGCGCCTTCTATGACGAAGCCGCCGCACCCGGAAAAGCCTTCTACTACAACGAGTTCCGCAAGGGCGAGACTTACACTTACAGCGAGGACTGCCTGTTCCTGAACATCTGGGCCCCTGCTGACGCAGCTCCCGGGGACAGACTGCCGGTCATCTTCTACATTCACGGCGGCGGCTTCACCGGCGGCTGCGGCCACGAGAAACACTTCGACGGCCCCGTCTGGCCCACCAAAGGCTGCGTGGCCGTGACCATCAACTACCGGCTCGGCCCCATGGGCTTTGTCTGCCTGCCCGAGCTGGCTGATGAGGCCGGATCCACCGGCAACTATGCCTTTCTGGATCAGTTGGCGGCCCTGCAGTGGGTGCACGCCAACATCGCTGCCTTTGGCGGCGATGCCAACAACATCACCATCATGGGCCAGAGTGCCGGTGCCATGAGCGTCCAGCAGCTCGTCCTCTCCCCCATCACCAGGGGGCTGTTCTCCAAGGCCGTGATGAGCAGCGGCGGCGGCGTGAACCAGATGCTGACGGCCAAGCCTGCCGCGGCCCACTACCCGTTCTGGAAGCAGGTCATGGAAGCCGCCGGGTGCAGCACGCTGGCCGAGTTCCGTGCCCTCGCCCCCGCCAGACTGTTTGCAGCCTGGGATGCCGTCCGCACCCAGCCCCAATTCAAGGGTCTGGGCTGTGAGCCCGTGGTGGATGGCCGTTTCCAGGTCAAGACCAGCCCTGAGACGCTGGCTGCCGACGAACAGCACCATATTCCTTACCTCATTGGCTTCACCAGCGAGGATATCGTTCCGCCCTACCTCTACCAGATGGCTCAGAACTGGTGCGCCCGGAACGCCAACAGCTACGGCTGGTTCTTCGACCGCCAGCTCCCCGGTGATGACCGTGGTGCCTGGCATTCCAGCGACCTGTGGTACTGGTTCGGCACACTGGCTCACTGCTGGCGGCCCTTCACTGAGAAAGACACCGCCCTCAGCGCTCAGATGGTGGATTACCTGACCAACTTTGCCAAGACCGGCGACCCCAACGGCGCAAACCTGCCCCAGTGGCAGACTGTTACCGCCCAGCAGACCGATTTCCTCTGTTTGGGTGAGGAGCCCACCCACATGGGCAGCGTGGATGTCCAGAAGCTCCTCTGGACGATGCAGAACGTCCCCGCCGTGGGGGAGTAAACCCCATCCGGATCATCTCAAGCTCCAATAGAAAAACATATCCCCCGCTGCAGACGTGCCATAACACGCTTTGCAGCGGGGGATATTTTATGTTCTCCTCTTCAAATAATACCCAATGCCGATGGCATCTGCCAGTGCCCAGCCGATGGGCACACTGAGCCAGATGCCGGTAACACCCAGCGGCGTGGCAGAAAGCAGATAGGCCAGCGCCACACGGGTGCCAAGGGAGGCAATGGTCAGGATGACCGACATCCCCGGCTGGTTGACCGCCCGGTAGTAGCCGTAGAGCAGGAAGAGCACGCCAATGCCGATGTAGCACGCGCCCTCGATGCGGAGGTATTGCACCCCCGCCGCGATGATCCCGGTCTGAGCCGGGTCGATGAAAATCCCCATGAGCGGGGCGGCGAAGGCGCAGACCAGCACGCTGATGACGATGCAGAACAACGCACTTGTCAGCCCGGCACTGCGGATCCCCTTTTTGATGCGGTCCGGCTGGTTGGCTCCGTAGTTCTGGGCCACATAGGTCGAGAAGGCGTTGCCAAAATCCTGCACCGGCATATAGGCAAAAGAATCGATCTTCACCGCTGCCGCAAAGGCCGCCATGATAACCGTGCCGAAGCTGTTGACCAGCCCCTGCACCATCAGGATGCCAAAATTCATAATGGACTGCTGAACGCTGGTCATCACCGAAAGATTCAGGATATTGGCAAGGTTCTTCCGGTCCCACCTGCAGTCTGTCCGTTTCGGGCAGAGCTGCGGGAACTTTTTCAGGGTGTACAGGCCGATGCCCACCCCGGACACATACTGAGAAAAGACCGTTGCCCCGGCGGCACCCTTCACGCCCCAGTCAAGCACAAGGACACAGACCAGATCCAGGATCACGTTCAGGATGGCCGACACGGCCAGAAACGCCAGCGGCACCACGGAATTGCCGATGGCCCGCAGAAGGTTTGCGAAATAGTTATACAAAAAGGTGGCCGCAATGCCCAGAAAGATGATGAGCAGGTAGTCCTTCATCAGCGAGCAAAGCTCTGCGGGCACCCGCAGCACCCACAGAATGCCGTTCAGCCCCAGATAGACCAGCAGGTTGAGCACCAGGGCGATGCCCGCAATGAGCAGGAAAGACTGGAACACGCTCTGCCGCATCTTCTCGGTCTCGCCGCTGCCGTACTGCATGGACACAGCCGCGCCGCTGCCCATGCACAGACCCAGCAGGATTGAGGTCAGGAAGGTCATCAGGGTGTAGGAGGAACCCACCGCCGCCAGCGCATCCGCGCCGAGGAAGCGGCCCACCACCCAGGTGTCGGCAATGTTGTACATCTGCTGCAGCAGGTTGCCGAACATCAGCGGCAGGGCAAACAGCAGGATATTCTTTGTAATGGGGCCTTGGGTCAGACTGCGCTGCATGGGGATCATTTCCTCCTGTTTCTATCTCAGACATTTCAGCAGAATTTTGCGCGGTATTCCTTGGGTGTGCAGTGCTTGATCTCCCGGAAGGTCTTAATGAAGTAGCTGCCATCTGCAAAGCCGCACTCCATCCCGATCTCGCCCGTCTTGAGCCGGGTGGAGCGGAGCAGCTCGGCGGCCTTTTCCACCCGGAACTGCTTGACATACTGGATGGGCGTGATGCCCAGCATCTGACGGAAGCTGCGCAGACAGGCGCTCTCGCTCAGGGCCACGCTGGCCGCGATGCGTTCCACGGTCAGCTCCTCGGCATAGTGCTCCTCTACAAAGCGGAGCATCTGCTTCATCCGCTCGGCGGCGATCTGCTCCTGCTGTGAGACCTTGGTCTTGCCGCCCACGCACTGGGTGCTCAGCAGCCGCAGTGCCGCAGAGAGATAATAACGCACACGGTTCTCGTAATCAAAGGGCTCCACGGCAACCGCCTGCCAGGCTTCCCGCAGGCAGGTCAGCACCTGCGCCTGCCAGGGCACAGCCCCATCCAGCAGAAAAAACGCGGGAGCATCCGGCTGGAGCATGGGGCGGATGAGCTTCTGCCAGAAGATGGTGTCCATTCCGCCCACCAGCCTGGGGTGGAACACGCCCGAGTGGAGCAGGGCCTCCCCCTTTTCCGCCTGCTCCACCGCGTGGAGGATGCCGGAGTTCAGGAACACGCCCTGATTCGTCTGCAGGGTCACCCGGGTCTTGTTCACGTCCACCGTCAGGGGGCCTTTCATGGCCAGGATGTACTCGAACTCCTCGTGCCAGTGCCAGGCCACCGAATAGCTTTTCAGGTTCTCCGCGTAGCAGGCAATGGGAAACAGGGCGCTGCCATGCTGGACCAGTTCCCGCCCCTCGGCATCGGCCATAACATCCTGCTGGCAGGTCAGCCCGGTAACGATATTGGCAGCAGAGACACAGCTTGTCTGAAACGCCATATTGAACAATTCCTTTCCGCAATACTTTGAATATTTTTTGTCAAAGCCGATTTTGTTGTACAAATCGGGTGTTTTTATTCTATCTATCGTGCCAGTTTCGTGGTATTATTTCATCAGAACCAGCAAGCACAGTATAACACCGCAGAGGGTGGAAAACAACCCCCGGCGCGGGCTTGATCCGGTTCCCGGGAAGCGTTCCCCACGGGCAGCCTGGCCCGATGGACTCTTCCAGAATAAAACATTTCTTTGTGGGAGGTATTTTTATGCTTCGCATCCAGTATCTTGATAAAGACCGTTTCATGCAGCAGGTAGCCGCCAGCCGCGGCAGTGTGCTCCTGCACCTGGCCAATGGCGAGACCTGCGACCTGAAAAAGGACAACGCCGCCACCGAGCTGTTCCAGATGATGGACGCTCCCTCCAAGGGCTTTGACATCTCTGTCACCGACCCTGCTGATGTCACCGGCTTCCTGCACTATATGCTTGAGGCCGGCCGCAGAGATCGCGTCGCCTGCTGACCCTTCGACATTCTCCTTTTTTCGCATATTACAGCAATATAAAACGCCCGCTCCGGGGTCAGAAGCCGGAACGGGCGTTTTACGTTTGTTCTGTTACAGGATGCACCGGCTGATGGCCCGTGCCACCGCCAGCAGCTCATCCTGCCCGATGAAGCCGAACTTTGCCTCGTGCTCATCCGCAAAGCAGACCGTCAGCTCCGAGGTCTGCAGCGGGTCACCGAAGCCTGCCGTCTTGATGCCGTAATGCAGGATCTTGCGGTAGGGCAGCACAAAGATCTCCTGCCGGGTACCGGTCATCCCCTGCATATCCACCATAAAAATGCGATGGGTGGTGAACACGGCCTGATCGCGCACGGTCTTGTAAGCCCCCACGATCTGCTCACCGTCCAGCAGCAGCTCCTGCACATTTTTGCAGATCTCCTTCTCCTTGATGCGGATGAGGTTCTGCATCGGCTTGTCCCGAAATTCCATAACACACTCCCCTTTCGGCTTGTCCGGATGTTTGGTCAGCCCCATTGTAGCATCTCAGTCGGCGGTTGACAAGCCTTTGCACTCCCTCTCGCCTTTTTGTTCCGGATGTGCTATACTGGGCAGGAACATCACAATCACCCGGGAAATGAGGTTTTGACCCATGGAGATCATCATCCATCAGGCAATTTTACATGTGCTGGACACCACGCTGGACGCGCCGGTGCTCAGCGGCGGCGGCATGGAGCTGACTGCCGAAAAGACCGCCTACTTACAGAATCATATCGAAAAGCTGCTGGCCAGCGATGAGATCCGCCAGTGCCGCCCCCTGCCGGATTCGGCTTTCCGGAACGAGCTGGAACACAATCAGGATTTCATTGATCTGTCCTGCCGCATTGCGGGGGTGCTGTTCGATTACATGCACGCCCACACCACCATCCCCGGGGCTGACCTGGCCGTGGTGGATTTCACCCGGGACGGCACGCCCTGGCTGGGCATCCTCAAGCTGAACTATAAAAACGGCTACACCCACTACACCGAGACCGTGGAGGGTGCCCCGGTCAACTCCATCATCCAGCAGCGGGCCTGCCTGCCCACCCAGAGCGGCAAGGTGGAGGAGGGTGCGCTCGTCAACCTGACGGACTACTCCATGCGCCTGCTGGAAAAGAAATACGACATCGACGGCCACAAGGAGTTCTACCTCTCCTCTGTTGTGTTCCAGTATACCCAGGCCGAGCCCGAGAAAAAGAAGCTGCAGGCCATTCAGGAGGCCGCCGCACAGGCTGTGAAGGATGCCTATGAGGACGAGCCCCATGCCGACGCGCAGGTGGCCATGCTCATTGCCAACCAGGCTGCCGACAACGACAATCAGGTATCGGTGGAACAGGTGCGCCAGCAGCTGGCCGAGGAATACCCGCTGGCCGCTGTGCCCTTTGATGACTATGTGGAAAAGAGCGAGGTGCTGGAAGAGGCCGCTGCTCCTGTCACCGTGACCCCTGCCCGCATCCGCCGGATGGAGAGCCGGAGCATCCGCACCGCCAACGGCATCGAGGTCAAGATCCCCACCGAGCTGCTGAACTCCGATTCCGAGCTGGAATTCCTCCACGATCCGGACGGCAGCGTTTCCCTGCTCATCAAAAATGTGATCCTGTAAGCCGCCGCAGATGGCGTTTTCCCTCTCTGCGCGCTGGTGCTCACTGCCCTGATGTAACAGATTGCCAAAAAAGCCTCAGCCCTTGGAGATCGGGCTGAGGCTTTTTTCATCCGCATTTTCAGCGGTTTTTGCGCTTGTTCCGGTACATATCCCGGTCGGCAGCATGGTAGACTGCGATATAATCAAAGGGGCCTTCTGTCACGGTGTGGTATCCAAAGGCAACATCCAGCTTGAGGCGGTCGTCGCTCTGGCGGGCCAGCTCCCCGTGCAGCCTCTCGATCAGCTGTTCGGCCTCTTCTGCAGAGAAGTGGTTGCAGGCAATGAGGAATTCATCGCCGCCCATCCGCAGGGCCACGCTTTCCGGCGGCAGGTTTTCCCGGATCACCTGGCCCACCCGCTTGAGCAGCAGGTCGCCGTACTCGTGGCCGTAGGCATCATTCACACGCTTCAGGTAGTTACAGTCACCCATAATGATCGTGACGGGCATGGTGACTTCCTTCAACTGCTCTGCGCCCTTTATCTTCAGGTAGTTGCGGTTATACAGACCGGTCAGTTCATCGTGGACGGCCCAGTTCTCGGCCTGCTTTTCCAGCCGCACCCGTTCGGTGATATCACCAATAAGCCCCACGATGCCGATGATCTTTCCCTCCAGCACAACGGGGTTCTTTTTGATCTGATAGTATGCCGTCCCATCCTTCCGGGGCACCTCGGTGATATAGCCGGTTCCCTTGCCGGTGGCAAGCACCTTCTGGTCCTGCTCATAATAAAAGCGGGCCTGTTCCTCGCTGCTCCAGATCTCCAGATCTGTCTTGCCAAGCACATCCTCTTCCTGCCCTTCTCCGTAGGGGAAGAAAGTCCTAACGTCCGAAATAAAAAGATAACGGCATTCCGTATCCTTGAAAAAGAGGTTCGCCGGTGTACTGCGCAGAAAAGTCATCACTTCTTCGTAGCCGATCGCATCGATCCACTGCATCCTGTGGCCCCTCCTTTCCATTTCTCTTTTTTATTATTTTACCACATTCTATTATACGAGCGATGCACCTGTTTTGCAAGTGTTAATTGCGTTCCCTCAACGATCCGGAAGCGGACGACTCCACCCCCGGTGCAGACAGAAAGGCCGCTGACCCATCTCAGGTCAGCGGCCTTTCTGTCTGCGCTTATTCGGCTGCGTTCAGCTGCGCCTTGTGGTATTGCAGGGTGTACAGCTGGTAGTAGCGGCCATGCCGGGCCAGCAGCTGCTGGTGGGTGCCCTGCTCCAGAATTTTACCGTGGGACAGCACGATGATGTTGTCCGCATGCTGGATGGTGGACAGCCGGTGGGCCACAATGAGCATGGTGCCCACGGTACGCATCTTTTCCAGCGAATCCTGAATGAGCAGCTCGGTCTCGGTGTCGATGTTGGCGGTAGCCTCGTCCAGGATCATCACGCTGGGCTTATGGATGATGGTGCGGGCAAAGCTGAGCAGCTGCCGCTGTCCGGCGGAGAAGTTGTTGCCGCGCTCACGCACCTCTTCGTCCAGCCCGTGGTCCAGCTTGTTGATGAACTTGTCGGCGTTGACGTAGCGGCAGACCTCCATGATCTCGCTGTCGGGGATACCCTCTTCCCGCAGAACGATGTTGGAACGGATGGTACCCGAGAACAGGAACACATCCTGCAGCATCTGGCCGAAGTGCCTGCGCAGGGAGGAGATCTTGATCTTGCGGATGTCGATGCCGTCGATCAGGATCTGGCCCTTCTGGAACTCGTAGTTCCGGCAGATCAGGGAGAGAATGGTGCTCTTGCCGGAGCCGGTGGAGCCCACAAAGGCCACCGTCTGGCGGGCATCCACATGGAAGGAAACGCCCTGCAGCACCCACTCGCCGGGAACGTAGCTGAACCACACGTCCCGGAACTCGATCTCACCCTTCACCTCGTCCAGCTCAATGGCATCGGGGGCATCCTGCATCCTGGGCTGGATGTCCATGATGGAGAACACCTTTTCTGCCGATGCCAGCGCCGACTGCAGCCAGTTGAACTGCTCGGCCAGGTTCTGGATGGGGGTAAAGAACTTGGAAATGTACATATAAAAGGTGACGATGGTACCGCTGGAAATGGTCTGCCCCAGGAAGCTGACGTTGTTCAGGTGACCCATGCCGCCCAGATAGAACAGGCACAGGATCGAGCTGACATAGAGCATATACACCAGCGGACGGAACACGCTGAACACGAAGATCTGCTCCTGATTGGCCCGGGCCAGCTTCTGGCTCTTCTGGCGGAAGTCCTCCATCTTCTCGTCCTCCCGGCCAAAGATCTGGGTGACCTTGATGCCGGACAGGTTTTCGGACAGATAGGTATTGATATCGGTGGTCGCGTTCTTGAGCTTGCGGTTGGCGCGGCGGGAAAACTTGCGGAAGATGACCGTGAAGATCACGATGAAGGGCACAAAGCAGAGCACCATCAGGGTCAGCTCGTAGTTCAGGCAGAGCATGGCCACCAGAATGCCCAGAATGACAAAGCTGTTCTTGGTCAGCTGGACCAAGAGGTTGGTGAACATCATGGAGATGGCGTTGGTATCGTTGGTCACTCGGGTGACCAGCTTGCCCACCGGGATCTCGTTGAGCTGCTCGTGTGCCAAAGATTCAATGTGGCTGAACAGATCCTCGCGCAGATCGGAGATGATGCGCTGGCCCACCCGCTGCAGGATCACGGCCTGCAGGTAGGTGCTGCCCATAGAGAACACCAGCACGCCTGCATACACTGACACGCCCAGGAAGAGAGCGCGGAGTTCAAACTCCCCGGCCACCAGCTCCTCGATGCGGCCCACGATGAGGGGTGAAATGATATCGTAGGCAATGGAGAAGAGCATCAGCAGGCCCACAATGAGGAATTTGCTCAGGTAGGGCCGGGCATAGCGGGCAAGGCGGCGCATGATCTCGCCGTCCTCCATGTTGCGCTCAAAGCCCATGGCGTTCTTTTTGTCCTTGACGGCGGCATAAGCTGCCACCAGCAGGGCGGTGATCACGCCGATGACAGCGCCCACCAGAACCAACGGATTCAGATGCATCATGCGTTTTCGCCTCCCTTCGTCTCATCCTCCAGCCGCTGCAGATCGACCATCCGGCGGTACTCCGGGCAGGAAGCATACAGCTGGTCGTGGGGGCCGACGGCTTCCACCCGGCCCTCGTTGAGGAAGATGATCTTATCCAGCCGCTCCACCGTGGAAATGCGGTGGGCAATGAGCAGGGTAGTCTTGCCTGCCCGGCTGTTCTTGAGGTTGTCCAGAATGATCTTCTCGGTGCTGGTATCCACCGCCGAGACGGAGTCATCCAGGATCAGGATGGGCGCGTCCTTGAGCAGGGCGCGGGCGATAGAGATGCGCTGCTTCTGACCGCCGGACACCGTCACGCCGCGCTCGCCCAGAACGGTCTCGTAGCCGTCCTTGAAATCCACGATATTATCCCGCACATCGGCCATGCTTGCCGCCCGCTCGATGTCCTCGGGGGTGGCATCGTCCACACCAAAGGCAATGTTGTGGGCGATGGTGTCCGAGAACAGGAAATTATCCTGCGGAACGTAGGCACAGGCATTGCGCACCGAGTGGATGGAGAGGCTGTTCACATCCCTGCCGTCCACGAACAGGGTACCGTCCGGCACATTATAGGTGCGCAGCAGCAGGTCCACCAGCGCGGTCTTGCCCGCACCGGTCTTGCCCACGATGCCCACGCTCTCGCCGGGCGCAATGGTAAAGGAGATATCCCGCAGCACATCGTACTCGCCGTCCGGGTAGCGGAAGTTCAGGTGGCGGAACTCGATGCCGCCTTTGGGGTCGGTCAGGTCGGCCACGCCGGGGCGGTCGGCCACATCGATGGGGGCATCCAGCAGCTCAGTGATGCGGTTCAGGGAGGCCCTGCCGCGGCTGGTCTTTTCGATCAGCATGGACACAGCCATGATGGGCCAGACGATGGCCTCAAAGTAGCCGATATACTCCACCAGCTGGCCGGCGTTGAATCGGCCCTGATAGACCAGATAACCGCCGTAACCCAGAATGATGCAGATCACGGACTCCACGAACAGGGTCACCAGCACCTCCAGCAGGGTGGCGATCTTCGTGTAGGTCACGTTGATTTCCTCGTTTTCCTTGTTCAGCTTCCGGAAGGCCTGCAGTTCCTTGTATTCCTTGACAAAGGCCTTGATGACCGCAATGCCGGAAAAGTTCTCCTGCGCGAAATCGGAAAGGCCGGAGAAGGCCTCCTGCCGCTCCTCCCAGCGCCGGGTCATCACCTTGCTCATCTGGGTACCGATGGCAAACATGATCAGGGCCGGGATCAGGGCCAGCAGGGTCAGCCGCACGTCCATGGTCCACATCTTATAAAGAGCCAGCAGACCCAGGGTCAGCGCGTCGAAGAACATCAGCACGCCGTCACCAAAGCACTCCTGAATGGTGTCCAGGTCGTTGGTGTACAGGCTCATCAGGTTGCCGACCTTGTTCACCTGATAGTACTGCTGGGACAGCCTGCGGCTGTGGTCGAACATCCGCTCCCGCAGGTCTGCCGCGACCCGCACCGCCGAGCCGAAGAAACAGATGCGCCACAAAAAACGCCCAATGACCATCAGCACCACGATCCAGATCATGGGCAGGCAGATGTGCTGCAGCAGCACCTCTTTGGTAAAGAGCAGCGTCTCACCGTTCACCACCACCTGGCCAAGGTTCACTCCGTTGATGACCAGCCGGTAGAGCTGCGGGATCAAAAGCTGGATGTAATCCACCGTCAGCAGGGCGGCAAGGCCCAGCAGCAGTACGGGAGCATGCTTGAGGTAATACCGGTTGATGTACTTGCCGAATATCACTGCGTTTTTCCCTCCTTTTCCAATTCCAAAAAAGCTTTCAACGTACAAAAAAGCCGCTGCATCACACGACGAATCATGTTTTGCAGTGGCTTGTTTGTCTGGAGCGGCCGACGAGGCTCGAACTCGCTACCTCCACCTTGGCAAGGTGGCGCTC
>ENA-OUQI01000089-OUQI01000089.1-human-gut-metagenome-genome-assembly--contig:-NODE-89-length-89368-cov-11.869929_pt1 | contig 89368 bp, 75 predicted proteins | sample MGYA00237953_ERZ548840 | MGnify/ENA primary metagenome ERZ548840 (study PRJEB26490, sample SAMN05194690) | human gut metagenome | biome: terrestrial biome; feature: human-associated habitat; material... | reverse complement strand
GGCACCGAGCCGTCATCGAGAATCGAGAAGGGGGAGGCCTCGCGGCCTCCCCCTTTTTTGCGCTATATACAAGCTGTGCCTTGTGAACGGATTCTTCCTTTGACTCTCTTACTGTTTGGCTGTTTTTTGAACCGTCGCTTTGTATTTGCGCGATAATTACTCGCATTGACGTTAGGGAGGGCTTGATGTTTACCGTTTTCGTTTTGGGCAATATTGCTTCGGGTAAATCGACTGCCTGCCGCTTTCTGGAATCTCGCGGAGCCCTGCTTATCGATTTAGACGTTCTTGCCAAATCGCTGTACGTGCCGGGGTCGGATATCGTCAATGCTCTTGCTGAAGAGTTTGGTTGGGATATTTTGGACGAGGATGGCGGTGTTCGACGTAACGTCCTCGCTTCTCGAGCTTTTGTTTCTCCCGATACGGTTGCAAGGCTCAATAGTATTGTGCACCCCGTTCTCGTTGAGCAGCTTTCGCTGAGGATTCTCGATCCTGCTTGCTGTACGGTTTCGTCCCCCCGCTATCCCTTTGCGGCGGTCGAAGTATCTGCTCCGACTGGCTTTGAGGACGCCTTTGGCCTTGCGGATGAAATTATGGTTGTTAGCGCTCCTTTAGCGGTCCGTCGCGAACGTGCTATTCACCGTGGTATGGAGCCATCCGATTTTGATGCTCGCTGTGCTTGCCAACCCGATGAGTCTTCGCTTTGCAGTCTCGCCACGACCGTGATTGATAACGCAGCGGGCGACAGCTCGCTCTTTGAACAACTGGACGCGTGGCTTGCTCGCCATGGCCTTATGGATGCTATGGATAAGGAGACGACAGATGCCTAAGACGCGTTTCTTTACGTGGTATCGCCTTGTGCCGCTGGTTGTCGTTTTCGTCTTTGGCCTTATCTCGCTCGTTTACTCGTGTGCTCCCGCCGCTTTCTTTAAACCGTTCTATCCGATTGACTATGAGGCGTATGTAAAGCAGTCCAGTATTTCGCATAATCTCGATCCGTATCTGGTGTGTGCTGTCATCAAGTCGGAATCAAACTGGGATCCCGAGGCGGAATCAAATCAGGGCGCCCAAGGTCTCATGCAACTTATGCCCGAAACCGCTCAGGATATGATCGCTAAGGGCCTTGTCGACGGGGACGAGTATTCAGCCGATGACCTGAATGACCCCGCTTCGAATATCGAATTTGGGTGCGCGTACCTCTCATACCTGTTGACGTATTTCAATGGGTCGACGGATAGCGCTATTGCTGCTTACAATGCCGGAATGGGCAATGTCGATGGGTGGGCGCAGCAAAACACATCGCTCCATAACGCGATTGCCTTTCCCGAGACGCAAGCCTATTTGATTCGTGTCAATAATGCCTGGGTTCGCTATAAGACCCTCTATCCCGACCGGTTCGTATAGGACTATGCCTGCCGCCTGCGTATACTGCAGATGTATGAGTTAGGAGTATCCATGGCGGATTTTGAAGTTGAGCGTGTTGGCGGAGAGCTCAAACGTTTTGGCGTTGAGGGCTCTGAGGTACCGTTTGAGGTCGTGTCTCCCTATGAGCCTGCAGGTTCACAGCCTAAGGCCATTGAGTCGCTTGTGCAGGGTGTGAGGGACGGAGACCGCTATCAGGTTTTGCTTGGCGTGACCGGCTCGGGCAAGACCTTTACCATGGCCAAGACCATCGAAGCTCTCGGTAAGCCAACGCTGGTCATGGCCCCCAACAAAACCCTCGCCGCCCAGCTTGCGAGCGAGCTCAAAGAATTCTTTCCCAACAACGCCGTGGTCTACTTTGTCTCGTACTACGACTACTATCAGCCCGAGGCATATGTGCCGCAAAGCGATACGTATATCGAGAAGGATGCTTCGATTAACGAAGAAGTCGAGATGCTTCGACATCAGGCGACCGCCTCGTTGCTTTCTCGACGCGATGTGATCGTCGTTGCTTCGGTGTCCTGCATCTATGGCATCGGCTCTCCTGAGGACTATGCGGGGCTGGCGCCGAATGTCGACAAGAAAGTACCGCTCGAGCGCGATGACTTTATCCATGCGCTCATCGACATTCAGTACGACCGGAACGACTATGACTTGGCGCGTGGCACCTTCCGCGTGCGCGGTGATGTTGTCGATGTGTATCCGCCCTATGCCGAGCATCCGTTGCGATTTGAGTTCTTTGGCGATGAGGTCGAGCTTATCGCCGAAATCGATGAGGTTACCGGTGAGATGCTTCGTGAGTATGAGGCTATTCCCGTGTGGCCGGCATCGCACTATGTGACTGAGAAGCCCAAGGTCAAGGCGGCCTTGAAGTCAATCAGCGAAGAGTGCGAGAAGCGCGTGGCGGAGCTCAAAGCGACCGACAAGTTGCTCGAGGCGCAACGTCTACAGCAGCGCACCGATTATGACCTCGAGATGCTCGAGACCATGGGTTTTTGCAACGGTATCGAGAACTACTCTCGCCATTTAGACGGGCGTAAGCCGGGTGAGCCACCGTTTACCTTGATTGACTACTTTCCCAAGGACATGCTCTGCATCATAGACGAGAGCCACGTGACGGTGCCACAGATTCGCGGCATGCACGAAGGCGACCGATCGCGCAAAGTTACGCTTGTTGAGCATGGTTTTCGCCTGCCCTCGGCGCTCGACAATCGCCCGCTTCGCTTCGATGAGTTTGAGGCGAGAATCCCCCAGTTCATCTACGTCTCGGCAACGCCGGGCGACTACGAGCTGCGGGTGAGCCAAAACGACGTGGAGCAGATTATTCGTCCGACCGGCCTGCTCGATCCCAAGATCGACGTGCGTCCCGTTCGCGGTCAGATTGACGATCTTGAGGACGAGATTCGCGAGCGTGTTGCCCGCAAGGAGCGCGTGCTGGTGACCACGTTGACCAAGCGCATGGCCGAGGACCTGACCGACCATCTACTTGATGCGGGCATTAAGGTCAATTACATGCACTCTGATACGGCGACAATGGACCGTGTCGAGATCCTGCGAACGCTGCGCGAGGGCAAGATCGATGTTCTCGTTGGCATCAACCTGCTTCGCGAGGGCTTGGATCTTCCCGAGGTCTCACTGGTGGCAATTCTCGATGCCGACAAGGAAGGCTTCTTGCGCAACCGCCGTTCGCTGATTCAGACGATTGGCCGTGCGGCCCGTAACGCCGATGGTGAAGTCATCATGTATGCAGACGTTGTGACCGATTCGATGAAAGCGGCCATCGAGGAGACGCGGCGCCGTCGCGAGATTCAGATGGCATATAACGAAGAACATGGCATCGTGCCCAAGACAGTGCGCAAGGCCATCAACGACATCTCAAGTTTTATTGCCGAGGCCGAAAAAACTGTGGGCTCCAAGGGACGCTCGAAGGGCGACTCTCTTGGCCATGGCGCATTCTATACGCCCGATGAGTCGGGCGAGGGCGGTGTGCCGGAAACGGTGGCGCCCGAGCAGACACTTGCGGAGCAGTTGGAAGAACTACCGCATGACGAGCTTGTGCGGATCGTCGAAACCATGGAAGAGGATATGCGTAACGCTTCTGCCGCCATGGACTTTGAGGAGGCGGCGCGCCTGCGTGATGCCGTCGTTCAGATTCGGGCGATGCTCGAGGGTGCGTCTGAGGACGAGACGATCGAGCGCTTACGTTCGCAGGCCCGCAAGGGTTCCACGTTCGCATCGGGTAGAAAACGCCAGGGTGTACGGTTTAAGAAATAGCGAACAGGCCCCGAGCTCCATAGGGAGCTCGGGGCCTGTGTCTTTTGCGCGCTGGAATTCGTTCGCTAGAGGTCTGCGATCAGGGCTTCGGCACAACGGATACCGTCGGTGGCCGCGCTCATGATGCCTCCGGCATATCCAGCTCCCTCACCACAAGGGTAGAGGCCCGGGGTCGACACGGCATGGCAAGTTCGGTCTCGGGTGACAGTGACCGGTGAGCTCGAACGAGTCTCCACGCCGGTAAGAACGGCATCGGGGCGGTCGTAGCCCCGTAGCTTTTTTCCGAGTAGGGGAAGTCCCAGGCGGAGCGACTCGACGATATGCTGCGGCAGGGCTTCGTCAATTGCCGTCCAGGTCACACCGAGCGGATAGGTGGGCTTTACCTTTCCGGGCGCCTTGCTGGCGCGTCCTGCGAGGAAATCTCCGACGAGTTGTGCCGGTGCGTTCCAGTTGGAACCGCCCAGGCGATAGGCGGCCGCCTCGCAGGCGCGCTGGAGCTCGATGCCGGCGAGCGGGTCATCGTCGGGAAGGTCCTCGGGCGTGACGTTAACGAGCAGGGCGGCATTTGCGTTACGGCCGTCGCGGGCATTGAGGCTGGCGCCGTTGACGCACAGGTGGCCCTGCTCGGAAGAGGCGGCGACAACCTGCCCGCCGGGGCACATGCAAAACGAGAACACGCTGCGGCCGTTGGGAAGATGGGCGACGAGTTTGTAGGGGGCTGCTCCGAGGGCAGGATGTCCCGCCGAGGCTCCATATTGGGCTCGGTCGATGTCGCGCTGCGGATGCTCGATGCGAACGCCCATGGCAAAGGTCTTTTGTGCGAGGGCCACGTCGTGGTCCTTAAGGAGTTCAAAAATATCGCGAGCAGAATGCCCGCAGGCGAGGATAAGGTGCTTTGTCTCAATTGGCTCGTAAGCGGCGTCTTGGGACGATTGGACATCAATACCGGTGATGGCGCCAGACGCGTCGATGCGAATGTCGACGAGTTTTGTTCGATAACGGACGACACCTCCGAGCTGCTCGATGCGCTGGGATATAGCGGTAACAACCGTGGGAAGGATGTCGGAGCCAATGTGCGGCTTGGCATCCCACAGAATATCGCGGGGCGCACCCGCCTCGACGAAGGTTTCGAGGATGAGGCGATGGGCGGGATTTTTGGTTCCCGTATTGAGCTTGCCGTCCGAGAAGGTCCCCGCGCCGCCCAGACCAAACTGGATATTGCTCTCGGGGTCGAGGATACGCTCCTTTAGAAAGAGGTCGATCGCATGCGAGCGGCGAAATGCCGGGTCGCCGCGCTCGATGAGCAAGGGCTTCAGACCCGCTTCGGCAAGGGTGAGTGCGGCGAAAAGGCCGGCACATCCGGCACCGACAACGACGGGGCGCTCTTTGGGTGCGCCGGAAACGGGGGAGGGGAATGAAGGCTCATCGTCTTCTATCGCGCGTACGCGCGAGCGGTCACGCTCGGCAACGCTGTCGACCGCTTCTCGCTCGAGGTGGGGACTAGTCAGCTCAACACGAAAGCTCAGGATAAAATGGACGTCTCGTTTTTTGCGAGCGTCGATTGACTTGCGGTGGAGCTCGATGGACTTGATCTCGGAGTCCTTGCAACGCAGGACGCGCTTGGCGAATCGCTTGCCAACAATGAGGCAGGCATTTTCATCGCCGGCTTCATCGAGTGACGCGTTGACTTGGGTGATTTCGATCATCGAGGTCTCCTTAGAGGCAAGAAAGAGGCCGTCCGGTATTCCAGACGGCCCGAATGCGTTTTTGATTATAGACTGTGCGGCTACAGGCTGCTTGCAGCGCGAATGCCCGAGATCCAGGCCCACGCGAGGTTAAAGCCTCCGCAATCGGCGTCGATGTCGAGCGCTTCGCCACAGACGTAAAGCGGGGCGTCTACAACGCTGCGCGCGCGTAGACTGGGTGTTGAGATGCTCTCGACAGATACGCCACCCCGCGTGACCTGCGCCGAGCGCTCCTCGGCTGTTCCCTCGACGAGCAACTTAAAGTGCTTGAGGATCGAGACCAGGTGGATGACATCGTTGGAGCCTGGATGGCACTGCTCGAACGCTGTGCAGACGACGCGGGAGAGTTGCGGGGCGAGCATGCCGTCGAGCCAACGGGGATCGCGGGGCGAAAAGCCGCCGAGCAACTCAACGCGCCGGTTAAGCATATCGAGCAACTCGTCTTTAGAGAGGTCGGGGAAAACGTCGAGCAGGATCGTATCGCCGCGCTGGATACGACGGGAGAGGTTGAAGACAGCGACGCCCGAGATGCCGAAGGTTCGAAACAGCACTTCACCGTCTTCGTGCCAGAGCTCACTATGGTTACGGGTGAGCGTCAAGCGGGCGCGGACGCGCAGACCATCCAACGTCTTGAGTGCCGCCCGATCGCCGACGACCGTTGCCGATACGGGGCAGAGGATGGGGCGCAGCGAAGTGAGGGGGAGGCTAAACGTATCGGCGATACCGGTGGGGTTGCCGCCCGTGGCGATAATTACGGCGCGCGCCTCCAGGGCCTCGTTCTTGCGAGGGACATCGGCGAGTGCCTTCCGAAGCGAGCGGAGCTCCGATTTTCGGTCGTCGTGCTTTTTTGCCTTGAGCGCCCGCGCTGGACGGTTTATTTGGAGCGCCCAGCCTTCGGAAGCTTTGTACGCCGAGGCAACGTTGGCCCCGCAGATTAAGGTGATACCTAGGCGGTCGCAAACGTTGAGAAGTGCGTCGCGCACCGATTCGGCGCGAAGGGAGCGCGGGTACAGCCGGCCTTCCTCGGAGGTTGTCATGATGCCCAGCGAGGAGAAGAAACCCATAAGCTCTTGCTCGGGCTGAGGGCCCATGACGGATTCGACGAATGCGGGGTGGTTATACCGCTGAGGATCAATCGATTCGTTGGAGAGGTTGCAGCGACCGTTGCCGGTCGCAAGGAGCTTAAGGCCGCAGGCGACATCGCGCTCAACGATGCAGACGCTTTTACCCGCGCGCGCGGCCGTAATGGCGGCGGCGAGGCCTGAAGCCCCGCCGCCGATTACCAGGACGTCATAGAAGGCGCTCGTGTTCACTTAGGCCTCGTCGGTCTCGTGCGGGGCAATGGCCTCGACGGCAGAGACGGCCTGGGGCAACATGCCGTCGGGCAGCGCGGTCTCGACCTCGCCCTTATCGCAGGCCTCGGCGAGTGCCGGATTAATGGGAAGCTGGCCCAAGATGTCGAGGTTATAGCGCTCTGCGACCTCGGGGAGCTTGCTCTTGCCAAAGACCTCGATCTTCTTGCCGCAGTCGGGGCACTCAATATAGCTCATGTTCTCGACAATGCCCAGAATGGGGACGTTCATCTTCTCGGCCATGTTGACCGCCTTGGCGACGATCATCGAGACCAGATCCTGCGGGCTCGTGACGATGACGATGCCGTCGACGGGCAGCGACTGGAAGACGGTGAGCGCGACGTCGCCTGTTCCCGGAGGCATGTCGACCAGCAGGTAGTCGATGGGGCCCCACGAGGTCTCGCTCCAGAACTGCCTAATGGCGCCTGCGATGACCGGACCGCGCCAAAGGACGGGGTCGGTCTCGTTTTGGAGCAGCAGGTTGGAGCTCATGACCTTGACGCCGTGCTCGGAGATTTCGGGCAGCATAAGGTTGCCAAGGGCATGGACGTGGCGTCCGCTCATACCGAACATCTTGGGGATAGAGGGACCGGTGATGTCGGCATCGAGGACGCCGACCTTGTGGCCGTGACGGGCAAGCTCGGTGGCGATGGCGCCGGTGACAAACGACTTGCCGACACCGCCCTTGCCGGAAAGCACGGCGATGACGCGTTTGACCTCGGACAGCGTGTTCTCCTCAAATTGCGACGGCGATGTTTGTCCGCCGGCGGCCTGTGCGTGCTCGCAACCCATGTATGACTCCTTTGTATATGTTGGGGCCGGGGCCCCGTGATGTGACACGAGCGTCATTGTACCCTCGTTTGCGAGCGGGAGTCATTTGTGATGCATTTGGGCCGAGCGTGCTTGCAATACGATGGGCCCAAGCGAATGAGCGGGCTTACTGAACTTTGCTGGCGAACTCGAGGTATTGCATGCGCTGCAGCTTGTCGATCGTCGAGGCGTATGGGCTGTCTTCAGATTCCAAATCGTAACGCAGCCCGTCGGCACCAAGATAGCCGGCGACATTGATGGTGGGCACATCTGACCTTGTTGCAAGCAGAGCCTTTTGATAGTCGGTGAGCGGGGCGCCGATCTTATTAAGGGTAATGGCTGCAATCTCGTTTGCCCCGACGGTGTCGTAGACGTTGAGCTCGGTATTGCCGGCGATTTCATAGTTAGCCCAGACGAAATAGGTCGACTGATAGATACGGAAAGCGTGGCTTGCCGTATCTTCCTGAGGGTACAGCTCGTCGTTGAGAGTCGTTGCGGCGCTCGGCTGATGGTCGCCAAAAAAGACAAGGACAACCGGTCTGCCGATATTGCGGAGCTCGTTGATAAAGTACTCGAGGTCCCGGTCGGATGCGTTGATGCAGGTAAGATAGGTGTTGAGCGCGCTATTGGCGCCCTCGCTGGCTCCCTCGACCCAATAGTTTGTCAGCTCTTCGGCGGGAACGGTGCCATAGTCGTAGCCGCCGTGATTTTGCATCGTGACGTCAAAGATGAACTGCGGGGCTTCGTCGGTTCTAAGCAGGTCGAGTATCTTGTCGTAGGTGGCGTAGTCGCATACGCCGGCATGGTAATAGGGCGCACCTTCGAAATCGCCGATTGAAAGAAAGTCTCCAAAGCCCAGCTGCTGATAGATTTTATCTCGATGGTAGTTGACGGGGTTTTGCGGGTGCATAGCGGTAGCGGTATACCCAAGCTCCTTAAGGTCCTTTGCCAGGCTGTTGACGCCATTCATCTGATATAGCTGATAGGGGATTTTGCCTAATCCGACAAAGGCCGTTGTCGCTCCGGTCAAAAATTCGAATTCGGAGTTCGCCGTTCCGCCACCGGCGACCGAAGCGAGCATGGTGCCGCGAACAAGTGTGTCGGGAAGCGAGTTGTAGAATGCGGGGCCGGTGTACCCGGCCGCCTGGAGCTGCTCAAAGCACGAAAGGTCGCTAAAACTCTCGTTCATGACGGCAACAATCGCCGGCTTGATTTCATTGAACTGGGCAACGGCCGCCGCGCGCTGCTCGCTCGAGCCATACGTGCTGTCGTAGGTGGCGGCGAGCTCCTGCTCGATGCTCTGCGCCTCATCGGGCGTATAGTCTTCGGGCTTCTCAATGGGCAACTCGTTGACCATTTCGGTGAACGAAGTGATAAAACCCTGAGACGCATACGTGGTGATGGGCTGCCAACGGTCAAATCCAAAATTCAGCGCCTGCTCCAAGTCGATGCTGGAAAAGCCCGAGAGCCCCACAACGGTCACTAGCAGAAAAGCGCAGAGGTTAGCGGCGATTGCGGGGAAGACATGGGTGGGCGTACGGAGCTTTCTCGGTCGGATAAGCGAAAGAAGCCCCAGGGAAATCTCTAGCAGGGCTAGAGAGGTTACGATTCCGGCGGTAAAGGTAAACTCGTATCCCTCGCTCACTTCCATTGCGGTGCCAAGGGCCAAGATATCGCTTGGCAGGATGGCCTCGCCTTTAAACGTTATGACGAAGTGCTCGGCAATGCCAAGGATGCAACAGACGACGGGCACGAGGACCATGACGCCTCCATGACGCTGTCCCAGCAAATAAAGGGAGAGCAGAACCGTCGCGAGCAGCCCGACGGAAAACCCGAATGAGTTGGCGGGAATGCGATAGAACGTTTCGTTGCAGGCAATTTCGAGTGAAACGAACGAGAGCGCTGAAACAGCGGCGATGACAAGGATGTCACGGCAAATACAGGCAACCGTTCCCGTCGCAAGATCGGTTTGGTCGATAAGTCCCGAAACCAAGGGCTCGACAAGAAGTATGACGGCGGCAGCACCGAGCGCCGAATAAGAAAGGACCCATAGGGAACTGTCCTCATTTACGAGCAATTGATTCGTAATCCATGCAGCTACCATGCCGAGCGGGATGAGGAGCGTCGCGCACCAAAAGACGCGGGCAATGGGCGGCTTTTCATTGTGTTTGATTGAAAAATACACGCGCACGACGACGGTGGCCACGATAAGGACGGCGATGAATATGGGCAGATTGGCCATGTCGCTCGAAGTGATTTCAAGGGGGATATCTTCGGTCATGGACGTTCCTCTGTTACAGCAAATTAAGTTCAGTATTAGATTACTGTAACCTTTCCACGGCATTTCGAGAAACAAAGCGCCCGATACGCAAAGCTAAAGGTCTGCGAATCTTGTATTACGAACATCTGTGCGCGTCGAGTGCGCTAAACTCATCGGCAGTATGATTCGATGCAATAGGAGGCAAGGAGCTTCCATGTCTGATTCTTCTATCGTTATTCGCGGCGCTCGTGAGCACAACCTCCGTGATATCGATGTTTCCATTCCGCGTGACCAACTCGTGGTCATTACCGGTCTTTCTGGCTCGGGCAAGAGCTCGCTGGCATTTGACACTATCTATGCCGAGGGCCAGCGTCGATACGTCGAGAGCCTTTCGAGCTATGCGCGCCAGTTCTTGGGCCAGATGGACAAACCCGACTTGGATTCAATCGACGGCCTTTCGCCGGCGGTGTCGATCGACCAAAAGACGACGTCTAAAAACCCTCGCTCGACGGTTGGCACCGTAACCGAGATTTATGACTATCTGCGCCTGCTGTTCGCCCGTGTGGGCACCCCGCACTGTCCCGAATGCGGCCGCGTCATTGAGCGCCAGACGACCGACCAGGTTGCCGACAAGGTCTTGGCGGCGGGGGAGGGTCGCCGCGCGTTTGTGCTGGCACCGGTGGTGCGCGGGCGAAAAGGCGAGTACACCAAACTGTTTGAGGACCTTCGTGCCGAGGGCTTTAGCCGCGTGCGTGTCGACGGTGAAGTGCGCTCGCTCGACGATCGACTCGATCTGGACAAGAAGTTCAAGCACGATATCGAGGTCGTGGTCGATCGCATCGTGATCCGTGAGAACTCTCTGGGCCGTATCGCCGAGTCTGTTGAGCAGGCGACCGCGCTGGCTCACGGCAATGTAAATGTGTACATGCTGCCCGATCGTGATGCTCCCGAGGGGACCGAGGGCGAGCTGCTGGAGTATTCGTTGGCCTTGGCGTGCCCGGAGCATGGACACTCCATTGACGATCTTCAGCCGCGTGATTTCTCGTTTAACGCTCCCTATGGCGCATGTCCTGAGTGCGACGGCCTGGGCTTTAAGAAAACCGTTGATGCCGAGGCGCTGATCGAGGACCCCTCGAAGTCCATTGCCGACGGAGTCTTTGGTAGCCTGTTTGGCAATTCGAACTACTACCCGCAGATTTTTGCTGCGGTCTGTAAACACTTTAAGGTAAGCGCCGATACGCCGTGGGAGGACTTGCCCCCTCGCGTGCGTCGTGCATTCTTGGATGGCCTGGGCGATACGAAGATCTCGGTTGACTACCAAAAGCTCGACGGACGTCGTAGCCAGTGGGATACCAAGTTTTCGGGCGTTCGCAACATCCTGTACGAACGCTATACCGAGACGACGAACGAGAACACCAAGGCGCGCTTGGAGAAGTACATTCGCGAGGAACCGTGCTCGAGCTGCCACGGCGCTCGTTTGCGCCCTGAGATGCTCGCCGTCACCGTGGGCGGCAAGTCCATTTACGAGGTTTGTTGCCTGTCGTGCCGTGAGTCGCTCGAGTTTTTTGAGGGCCTGGAGCTCACCGAGCGCCAACAGTTTATCGGCGGGCGTATCGTCAAGGAAATCCTGGAGCGCTTGCGTTTTCTGGTCGATGTTGGACTCGACTATCTGACGCTCGATCGTGCCTCGGCGACGCTTTCTGGTGGCGAGGCGCAGCGTATTCGCCTGGCAACGCAGATCGGCGCCGGCCTCATGGGTGTCCTGTACATTTTGGACGAGCCATCGATCGGCCTTCATCAGCGTGACAACGAGCGCCTGATCAAGACCCTTGAGCGCCTGCGCGATATCGGCAATACCGTCATCGTCGTCGAACACGACGAGGACACGATCCGTGCCGCTGACTACGTGATCGACATGGGGCCCGGCGCCGGCGTCAACGGCGGACACGTAGTCGCGGCGGGAACGCCTGCCGATATCATGGCGTGTCCTGAGTCGATGACGGGCGCTTATCTGACCGGCAAACGAATGATCCGGGTGCCTGATGAACGGCGCAAGCCCGGTCGCGGCTGCCTTAAAATTACGGGCGCTCGAGCTAACAACCTCAAAAACGTTACTGCCAAGATTGAGTTTGGTACGCTTACGGTTGTTACCGGCGTGTCGGGATCGGGCAAGAGCTCCCTGGTTACCGACACCATTGCGCCTGCCCTTACGAATGCTATTCACCGTTCGACGCGCCCTGTGGGTCCGTATAAGAAAATCGAGGGCATCGAGTGTATCGATAAGGTTATCGATATCGACCAGTCGCCGATTGGCCGCACACCGCGTTCCAACCCCGCTACCTATATTGGCCTGTGGGATGATCTTCGCGCGCTGTTTGCGAGTACGCCGGAGTCGAAGGCGCGCGGCTACTCGCCGGGTCGTTTCTCCTTTAATGTGAGTGGCGGGCGCTGTGAGGCGTGCAAGGGCGACGGACAGATCAAGATCGAGATGCACTTCCTTCCCGATATCTACGTTCCCTGCGAAGTTTGCGGCGGTAAACGCTACAACCGCGAGACACTCGAGGTCACCTACCGTGGCAAGACCATCTCGGACGTGCTCGACATGAGCGTCACCGAGGCGCTGGCGTTCTTTGGGAATATCCCGCAGATTAAGCGCAAGCTTCAGACTTTGTATGACGTTGGCTTGGGCTATGTGAGTTTGGGGCAGCCTGCCACGACGCTTTCGGGCGGCGAGGCGCAGCGTGTGAAACTCGCCAAGGAGCTTCATCGACGCCAGACGGGCAAGACGTTCTATATTTTGGACGAGCCGACGACCGGCCTTCATTTTGAGGATGTCCGCCAGCTGCTCGATGTGCTGCAGCGCTTGGTCGATGCGGGCAACACGGTGCTGGTGATTGAACACAACCTTGATGTCATCAAGGTTGCCGACCGCCTGATCGATATGGGTCCCGAGGGCGGCAATGGCGGCGGAACCGTCGTGGTCTCGGGTACGCCGGAGCAGGTCGCGGCATGTTCGCAGAGTTACACGGGCAAGTTCTTGGCGCCGCTGCTCAAGCGCGACCGCGAGCGTCAGGCACAACTCGACGCCCAGTAAAGAGACGCCGTCGGACGAGAAGCGCCACCGAATCCTTTCGATTCGGTGGCGCTTCTGTGTGTCGAGATGACGTATGCGGCTAAATTGGACATATACTTAGGCGTTATGTTCGAATGCGAGGGAAGGGACATGCCATGGCAAAGGCTGCAAAGACGCCGAAAACCAATGCGATGCGCGAGCTGGAAAACGCCGGCATCTCCTATATTCTCCATACGTATGAAGACGATGGCGATGAGTCGGTGGGTTTAGGCGTTGCAATTTTGGAACAACTTGGCGAGGAGCCTGGCCAGGGGTTTAAGACCTTGGTTTGCGTGACGCCGTCCAACGAACACGTTGTGTGCTGTCTTCCCGTTGCCGACGAGCTTGACCTAAAGGCCGCCGCGCGCGCCGTTGGTGAAAAGTCGCTGACCATGATGCATGTCAAGGACTTGCTTGCCGCGACGGGGTATGTCCGGGGCGGCTGCAGTCCAGTCGGCATGAAAAAACGCTTTCGGACGCTGATCGATGAGACATGCGTCCTTTGGGATACCATTTTTATCTCAGGCGGTAAGCGTGGCTATCAACTTGAGCTTGCCCCCGACGACTTAGTTGCATTTTGCGGGGCGACGGTTGCCCCGATCACGAGAGAGGACTGAGCGATGCCGCAGGAAGAATCGAAGCGCGGAGCTCACTTTGCAAAGGGTTCGGCTTCTCAGACGCCCGCGCCTGAGGCTTCTTCGGTCGATGACCAGATTCGAAACGCTTGGTCCGTTGCTGCAGATCCAGGGGAGACGGCTGTGTATTTGCGTGCCGCCGGTGCCGGTACGGTGCCTCCCCGTACGATTCTCTCTTCGGCTCGTCCCGATGAGACGGCGGTGTTTTTGGCCGCGGCTCAATCCCGTGCCGGACGGATGCCTGACGCCGGGGCGTCTCGTGCGCCGCGTCCCGATGAGACGGCGGTGTTTTTGATGGCGGCTCAGGGAAAGGGCGCACTGCAGGGTGTCCCAGCCGATCGTCCCGCGAGGCCTGCAACCGACGGTGATGGCGAGCAGTTGCTTTTGGATGACGAGTGGTCACCGCTCGGCTCGACCGATCCGGTCGAGGGCGTTGCTGTTGAGGACGATGATTGGGATCCTTTGTCGTTTTCTGGTCGAACCGCTGCCGCCAGGGAAGTTGACACGGTGTTTGGTAATAATGCCGTAGCTAACGATGACGCTTCGTTTGACAGCGATGTCACGCCTGTTGACGGAGCTTTTTCTGCCGATGATGCCGTTTTGGTCGACGACCCCTTCGCGATAATCGATGAGCCTGATATCGAGGTTGATTCTCGACAACACACTGAAGTCAGCCCCCAATCACAGGACGACGTAGATGATATGGGCTCATCGGACTACTCTACGGTTGGCCGTTCTGCCGGCCTCATGACTGCACTGACCATCGTGTCGCGCGTCACCGGGTTTATCCGTACTTGGGCTATGGCTGCCGCCATCGGCATGTCGCTGCTCTCGTCTTCCTATCAGGTCGCCAACAACCTGCCCAATATGCTCTATGAGCTCGTGATGGGCGGTATGTTGGTTACCGCCTTTTTGCCGGTGTACATGGGCGTGCGTCGTGAGCAGGGTCGCGACGCCTCAAACGAATACGTAGGTAATCTGCTCGGCATCCTGCTTTTGCTGCTGGGCGGCATTTCGGTGTTGGGCACCGTGTTTGCTCCGGGCTTTATCTGGACGCAGTCGTTCCTTTCGGGCGATGGCGGAAGCATGGATACCGCTGCATTCATGTTCCGTTTCTTTGCCATTCAGATTTTGTTCTACGGCTTGGGCTCGGTGTTCTCGGGCGTTCTTAACGCGCATCGTGACTACTTTTGGTCGACGTTCGCCCCGGTACTCAACAATGTGATTGTCATTGCGAGTTTTATGGGCTTCGCTCCCGTATCTGCCTGCTTTGGTGAGCAGGCGGGCGTCGTTTTGATTTCGCTCGGCACGACGCTTGGCGTTTTTGTCCAGATGGCGTGCCAGATTCCCGCACTCGGTAAGCATGGTGTCCGGCCTCATATTCATATCGACTTTAAGGATCCTGCACTGCGACAGACGCTCGCGCTCGGCGTCCCGACGTTGCTCGCTACGGTATGCATGTTCGTGTCGACTTCCATTACCAACGCAGCCGCGCTGGTGGTGCAGCCCGAGACCGGTCCTTCTGTAATTGCCTATGCGCGCCTTTGGTACACACTGCCTTATGCCTTGATAGCCGCCTCGCTCTCGACGGCGCTTTATACCGAGCTTTCGCACGATGCCCAGGAAAAGGATTATGACAGCGTGCGCGTTGGTATCTCGCGCGGCGTGGCCCAGATGCTCTTCTTCCTGATTCCTTTCGCGCTATATCTCATTGTGTTTGCCCGTCCGCTCAACATGATTTATTGCGCCGGCAAGTTCGACGAGTCGGGTGTGGCGCTTGTGTCCGAGTTTCTGGTTTATCTGGCGCTCTCCCTGCCACTCTACGGCGTGGTCGTGTTGATGCAGAAGAGCTTCTCGGCGTTGCTCGACATGAAGCCCTATAGTCGCTATTGCCTATACTCTGCCATCGGTCAGGCTGGTTCGGTTCTGCTGTTTGGTGTGGTGCTGGGCTATGGCATGCCTGCGATTGCGATGTCGTATGTTGTCGACTATGTGATTCTGGTCGGCTGTTCGCTGTGGTGGCTGCGTCGTCGTCTGCAGGGTCTTCAGGTTAAATCTATTCTGCACGGCTGCTTCTATGGCCTTTTGCTCGGCGGCCTGGGTGCCGCAGCGGGTGCCGGCGTTTTGTGGGCGCTCGAGAGTTTTGTCGGAGCGCTTGGCGGATCGATTCTTATTACCTTGGGCTATGTTTGCATCGCGGGCATGGTTTCACTTGCCGTGACTTTTGGCCTTGCCGTCCTTCTAAAGATGCCTGAGGTCTCCGCGCTTCTTCGCCGCAGGTAGGCAGTCGTGGCAGGTCATGACAACATTCCAACGCTTGCCGAACAGGTTTCGCGTGTGCCCATGCAGCCTGGCTGCTACCTTTGGAAAGATGCCAAGGGCGATGTCATTTACGTTGGCAAGGCTAAAAATCTGCGCTCGCGCATGCGTCAATATGTGACGTTGCAGGACGAGCGCCAAAAGATTCCACTGATGATGCAGCTGGTTGCGAGCTTTGACTATATCGTTGTCGAGAACGAGCACGAGGCGCTGGTGCTCGAGCGCAACCTGATCGGTCAATACCATCCGTACTTTAATGTCGACCTTAAGGACGATAAGAGCTATCCCTTTATCGCTATCACCAAGAGCGATCTGTTCCCAGCTATTAAATATACTCGTGAGCGTCATAAGCCGGGAACGCGTTATTTTGGTCCCTACACCGACAGCCGCGCGGCGCGCGAGACCATTGATACGCTGCGCAAGGTAATCCCGATCTGCTCGGCTTCTTGTGCGGAATGGCGTCGATGCCGCCGTATCGTCGAGTCCCACAAGGGCGAAGAAGATATCGTCAATATGATTTGCGCTCAAAACGGGCGTCCCTGCTTTGACTTCCATGTTGGCCGCGGCCCGGGGGCATGCGTCGGTGCTATCTCTCCAGCCGACTATGCTAAAAACGTTAAACGCGTCGAGCGATTTTTGTCGGGCCATCGTAAAGATGTCGTTGATGAGCTTACATCCGAGATGACGGACGCCGCCGAAGCGCTCGATTTTGAGCGGGCGGCGCGCGTCAAGCGTCGCTTGGAAGTTATTAGGGGCCTGGACGACCGACAGCAGGTCGTTTTTCCGTCGAGTGTCGATCTCGATGTGATTGGTTTCTATCGAGAAGAGACCATTTCGGCCGCCTGCGTGTTTGTTGTGCGCGAGGGGCGAACGGTTCGAACCTGTGAGTTCATTCTCGATAAGGGCCTGGATGTCGATGAAGAGGAGCTTCAGTCGGGCTTTCTCAAGCGCTATTACGACGAGACGGCTGATATTCCAGCCGAGGTGAACCTTTCCGTCGAGCTTGAGGATGCGGAGGCGCTAGGGGAATGGCTTTCGGACAAGCGCGAGCGTTCCTGTCATCTCCATAGGCCTCAGCGCGGCGAAAAACACCGGTTGCTCGATATGGCATCTAAAAATGCGCGTCATGCCCTCATGCGTTATATGATGCGCACGGGATACGCCGACGATCGCACCAATCGAGCGCTCCTAGAGCTTGAGAGCGCCTTGGCGCTACCTGCGCCGCCAATGCGAATCGAGTGCTTCGATATCTCTACGCTTCATGGCACCTTTACGGTTGCCTCGATGGTGGTGTTTACCAACGGCCACGCCGACAAGAGCCAATACCGCCGCTTTAAAATCCAGGCCGAATTGGACGAGGCGAACGACTTCGTTTCGATGTCCGAGGTTTTGGGGCGTCGCTATGCTCCCGAGCGGATGACCGACGAACGTTTTGGCTCGCGCCCCGATTTGCTCGTTGTCGACGGCGGCAAGCCGCAATTGACGGCTGCAATTAAGCAACTTGAGGCCCTTGGGCTCGATATACCAGTTTGTGGTTTGGCAAAGGCCGATGAGGAGGTTTTCGTGCCTTGGGACGAGACTCCTGTCGTACTTCCGACCGGGTCTGCGTCGCTCTATCTCATCAAGCAGGTGCGCGACGAATCGCACCGTTTTGCCATCACGTTCCATCGCGAATTGCGCGATAAAGCCATGACGGTCTCGGTGCTCGATGACGTTCCAGGCGTGGGACCCACTAGAAAACGTGCAATTATGCGCCATTTTGGCTCGATGAAGCGGTTGCGCGCGGCGAGTGAGCAAGAGATCGCGGAAGTTCGCGGCATACCTGCCGATGTTGCCAAGGCGGTCCACGAGGCGCTCGTTGCATGGAATGCCGAGCGCGCCGAGGCCGCGGCTGGCCATTCCGATAGCTAAACACGAGCATAAACAACTGATATACATGATTGCGCGATTTTCAACCATTTATTTCGCCATGATTGCCTGCTGGTTTCGGGTTTTATTAACGCTAAAACGTTTGACTAACCCAAGCGAAAACCCTGCTATCCTGCGGGTTGACGAAGACTGATATCTCACCTCGCCGATACATACTGTCTGCTGTATCGTTTGTCAACGAATTCGGTGAACGGTAGTAAATACCGTTCAAGCGTATGTATGTATCGGTCGCCGAGCGCGGCACCTCAGTTGGGTTTGTCGGTAGGTAAGGTATATATCGTCCGCAAGTTGCGCGGGGGCAAGTTTAGGTGCTCCCGGGTAAGATTCTCTATTGATAGGAGAAGACATGGCCATCATCAATAAGGGTATGTCCAGGCGTTCGTTCCTCGGCCTCACCGGCAGCGTCGCTGCTGTCGCCGGCTTTGGTCTCACTGGCTGCGGTGGCAGCTCTAGCGACGAGGGTTCCGCTCCCGCCGATTCCGCCAACCGTGGCGGCGGCGTGATCACCGCCGGTTCCGCTTACGCTCCGTCCAGCTTCGACCCCGCCAGCACCGGCTCCGCCGTGGGCCTGGGCGCTAACTGGCACGTCGTCGAGGGCCTCTACGGCATCGATTACCACGACTACAGCACTTTCAACGAGCTCGCCACCGATGATCCCAAGTCCGTGGACGACACCACCTTCGAGGTCACCATCCGCAAGGGCGCCAAATTCTCCGATGGCACCGAGGTTACCGCTGACGACGTCGTCGCCTCCTACACCGCTTGCGCCGCTTCTGCCACCTACGCTCCGTTCTTCCAGCCTTTCGAGTCCATCGAGGCCAAGGATGCCAGCACCGTGACGGTCAAGACCAAGGTCCCCAACTTCTCCCTGCTCAAGGATCGTCTGGCCATCATTCGCGTTACTCCTGCCGCCCAGAGCGAGGAGGATCGCGCCAAGCAGCCGATCGGCTCCGGCCCCTGGATGTACGATTCTATCTCCGATACCGAGATCACCCTGGTTCCCAACCCCGAGTACAACGGTGAGTATGCTGCCGAGGATAAGAAGATCCAGTACAGCATCCTGACCGACCCCACCGCTCGCGTCACCGCTCAGCAGGAAGGCTCCACGCTCGTCATGGAGCTCGTTACCGCTGACGCCGTCGACCAGCTCGAGGGCGCTGGCTGCAAGATCGACAACGTCCAGGGCTTCGGCACCCGCTTCATCATGTTCAACGTCGCCAAGGAGCCTTGGAACGACGTCAAGGTCCGTCAGGCTGTCATGTATGCGCTCGACACCGAGAAGATGATCAGCAACACCTTCGCCGGCCTTGCTACCGCTGCCAGCTGCTACCTGCCCAAGAGCTTCACCAACTATCATGAGGCCTCCACGGTGTACAAGACCGACGCCAAGAAGGCCAAGAAGCTTATCGAGGAGTCCGGTATCACCCCGGGCGCCATTACCCTGCGCACCACCGATAACGAGCAGATCAAGGGTATGGCTGCCCAGGTCAAGAACGACCTCGACGCTCTCGGCTTCGATGTGACCATCCAGACCGATACTTCGCCGGCCACCTATGCTGCCATCGACGGCGGCGAGGCCTACGATATCCTCCTTGCCCCTGGCGATCCTTCCTGCTTCGGCGCAGACCCCGACCTGCTGCTCAACTGGTGGTACGGCGACAACGTCTGGATGCAGACCCGTTGCCCGTGGAAGGAGTCCGCTGAGTGGCAGAAGCTCCACGGCCTTATGGACGAGGCTCTTGCCGCCGAGGGCGACGAGCAGCAGAAGAAGTGGAACGAGTGCTTCGACATCATCGCCGACAACGCCGTTCTGTACCCCGTTGTCCACGTTAAGACCGTCTCCGCTTCCTGGAACGATCCGTCCACTGCGCCCAACGGCGAGGCCCTCGATGGCTTCAAGGGCATCGGCACGACGAGCATGTCCTTTAAGGGTGTCGCGACCGTCAAGGCGTAAGACTCGCTTGAGTCTATATGCAGGATGTCGGCCGTTGGGACCGTATCCTCATAGTTGAAACAAAGACCCGGGCGGCAACGATGTCGCTCGGGTCTTGTAATGAGTGTCCGTACTCATATACCAGTTGGTCCTACCGACAAAAGAAAGGGGAGAGAACGTGAACAACTTTCTACGTTTGATTGGAAGGCGTCTCGTGGCGCTGCCGATCATGGCATTGGGCGTCACCGTCCTGGTGTTCTTCCTTATGTCGTTCTCCAAGACCGACCCCGCCTACACGGCGTTGGGTGACGGTGCCTCGCCCGAGGCGGTTGCCGAGTACCATGAGAAGTATGGTCTGGACGACCCCTGGCCCGTGCGCTACGTGCGCTATATGGGCAATTTGATCCATGGCGACATGGGCACCTATGGTGCTGCTCGCAACTCCGTTGCCAAGCGCATCTCCACGGCCCTGCCCGTCACGATGCAGCTGACCTTCATCGGTCTTGCCATCGGTGCGGTCGTATCGTTTTTGCTCGGCGTCATCGCGGCACTGTATCGCGATAAATGGCCGGACCAAGTGATCCGCGTCTTTTCCATCGCCGGCTTGGCAACCCCGTCGTTCTGGCTTGCCGTTCTGTTGATCCTGCTGTTCTCCTCCTACCTTAAGGTACTCCCGGCATCGGGTGCCCTGCCGCACTTCACCACGAATCCGGCTGGCTATCTGGGACGCATGATCATGCCCGCCATCGCCTTGGCATTTCCGCTGACGGGTCAGATGACTCGTATCGTGCGTACCGCCATGGTCGAGGAGCTCGACAAGGACTATGTCCGTATGGCTCGCGGCGCCGGCGTTCCCGAGAAGGTCGTCGTCGGCATCAACGTTCTTCGCAACGCGCTGATCACCCCGGTCACCACCCTCGGTCTTAAGATTGGCTATCTCATGGGCGGCGCCGTCGTCATCGAGGTCATCTTCAACCTCCCCGGCATGGGTACTGCGATCCTGCAGGGCGTTCAGGGCAACGAGGCGAACCTGGTTCAGGGCGTCGTCATCGTCGTTGCTCTTGCCTTCATCATCATCAACATCGTGGTTGACATGCTCTACCTGCTCATCAACCCGCGCATCAGGACGGTGTAGATTATGGTAAAGATTCGAGAGAAGCAAACCGAGCAGCTCGAGAAGGCTGCCTCCAAGGGGCTCAAGCTCGGTGGCTGGAAGAAGATGACGCTGTCTTCTAAGATTGCCGCCATCGTGCTGGTGCTGGTCGCCCTGACTGCGATTCTTGCCCCCCTGCTTGCCCCCTATAGCCCGGTCGAGATCTTTACGGCTCGCCAGGCTCCCGGCAACGGGTTTATCTTCGGAACCGACGACAAGGGCCGTGACATCCTTTCGCGTATGCTCTACGGTGGCCGTTACTCGCTGATCATCGGCTTTGGTGCTACCGCTATGGCTCTGGTCTGTGGCTCCGTTGTCGGTGCTCTTGCTGCGGTTTCGCGCAAGGCCGTCTCCGAGACGATTATGCGCATCCTGGACATCATCATGTCTGTCCCGGGTATCGCCCTCGCAGCCGTCTTCGTTTCCATCCTGGGCAACTCCGTGCCGTCGATTATCTTTGCGATCGGCTTTATGTATACCCCGCAGATCGCCCGTATCGTGCGTGCCAACATCGTATCCGAGTACGGTGAGGACTATGTCCGCGCGGTCATCGTCTCCGGCGCCAAGGCTCCGTGGATTCTGATCAAGCACGTTCTTCGTAACTGCATTGCCCCGATCATGGTCTTCACCGTCACCCTGGTCGCCGACGCTATCATCTTCGAGGCTTCGCTGACCTTTATCGGCGCTGGCATCCAGGAGCCCACTGCTACGTGGGGCAACATCCTCGCCGACGCCCGCGGTGGCGTGCTCGCCGGTCGTTGGTGGCAGGCGCTGTTCCCGGGTCTGGCCATCATGATCACCTGCCTGGCGCTCAACATCCTCTCCGAGGGCATTACCGACGCTATGGCCGCTGCTCCTTCCGCCGCCCTGGATCCGACCGATTCCTCCAAGCGCCGCGAGGCCGACCTGCTGGTCTCCGACCCCGTTCGCGCCTACAAGGAGCAGGCCCAGTCCCTGTCCGCCCGTCTTGGCGCCCTGCGCGATGTCGAGCTCAAGCGTAACGACCGCCATGTGCCCGATGAGTCCGTTGAGCCGATTCTTTCGGTCCGCGATTTCTGCATCCAGTTTGAGCACCACGGTGATATCAACGTCGTCGACCATGTCAACTTTGACGTCCGTCCCGGCCAGACCATGGGCCTGGTAGGCGAGTCCGGCTGCGGTAAGTCCATCACCACGCTGGCCATCATGGGCCTGACCGATGAGGACGAACATCTTTCCGGCGAGGTCCTCTGGGAGGGTCGTGACCTGCTCAAGATGAGCAAGAAGGAGTGGTTCGGCCTGCGCGGTACCGATATCGCCATGGTCTATCAGGACGCCCTGTCCTCGCTCAACCCCTCTATGCTCATCTCCGCCCAGATGAAGCAGCTCACCAAGCGCGGCGGCACCCGCAGCGCCGAGGAGCTCCTGGAGCTCGTCGGCCTCGATCCCAAGCGCACGCTCGAGAGCTATCCGCACGAGCTTTCCGGTGGACAGCGTCAGCGCGTTCTGATCGCTATGGCCCTTACCCGCGACCCCAAGCTGGTCATCTGCGACGAGCCCACGACCGCTCTGGACGTTACCGTCCAAAAGCAGGTCATTAAGCTGCTCAACGATCTTCAGGCCAAGCTCGGCTTTGCCATGATCTTCGTTTCGCATGACCTGGCGTTGGTCGCCGAGGTCGCCCATAACATCACGGTTATGTACGCCGGTCAGGTTATCGAGCAGGCGCCCACCAAGGAGCTGCTCACCAACCCGATTCACGAGTACACCCGCGGTCTTCTGGGTTCCGTTCTGTCCATCGAGAGCGGTTCGGGCCGCCTGCACCAGGTGCCCGGCGCCGTCCCCAGCCCGCGCGATTTCCCCAAGGGCGATCGCTTCGCGCCCCGCTCAAGCCATCCGCACATCGGCCTGGACACCCGTCCGGTCTTCAAGCGCGTGCCCGGCACCGAGCACTTCTATTCCGAGCTCCCCGATGAGGTGCTCAAGGCAAATGGTTTGACCCCTCATGCGGAGGTGATGTAGATGAGCGAGACTGCGGTCAACGGCGTCGAGCCGATTATCTTCCTTGACGATGTCCACGTCACCTTTAGGACCCGTACCGGTTCGATCCTGCACCCCAATCTGGTTCATGCCGTCCAAGGCGTGACCATTAAGCTCATGCCCGGTCAGACGATCGGCATCGTCGGCGAGTCCGGTTGCGGCAAGTCCACCACTGCTAACGTCATGTGCGGCCTGCAGGCCCCCACGAGTGGCAAGGTCTACTTTAAGGGCAAGGACGTCACCAAGCGTACTGCCGAGGATCGTCGTCACATGGGCCGCGTCATCTCGGTCGTGTTCCAGAACCCCGCGACGGCACTCAACCCTCGCATGGTCGTTCGTGAGCAGCTGCTCGATCCCATGCGCGTCCACAACCTGGGTACCGAGGCCGAGCAGGAGAAGCGCGTTAAGGAACTCCTGGAGCTCACCGGTCTGCCCAGCTCTGCCGCCGAGGTTCTTCCCGGCCAGCTTTCGGGCGGTCAGCGCCAGCGCGTGGCAATTGCCCGTGCCCTGTCGTTGAACCCTGACGCCATCATCGCCGACGAGCCCACCTCGGCTCTGGACGTTTCGGTCCGCGCGCAGATCCTCAACCTGTTGACCGATCTTAAGAAGGAGCTCGGCCTGGCCATGGTGTTCATTAGCCATGACATCCAGACGGTCCGCTACATCTCTGACGACATCATCGTCATGAACGGCGGCAAGATCGTCGAGCAGGGCGAGGCCAAGCAGGTCTTCCAGAACCCGCAGGACCCCTACACCAAGATGCTGCTCGGTGCTGCGCCGTCGCTGCTGCACCCCAAGCTTGGCGAGTAGGTTCGCTTTCCCTCCTGTGCGCCCGGCTCCCTTGCCGGGCGCACCTTCGTTGCGATTTCGAAAGGTTGGGTTCACGAGCCATGCCAAGCGCTCAGGAGCTACAACAGCAATTTGGTGGTTATCGGGGCGCCATGCCTCGTCCATCAGATTTCGATCTCTTTTGGAACGACCGCATGGCCGAGGCTGACGCCGTCGAGATCGACTATTCGGTCGAGGCGGCATCGATTGCCGATACTGCGACCTGCCAGTTTTTTGACCTCTGGTATACGGGCATGTGTGGCGCCCGCCTGCATGCCAAGTATCTCAAGCCGGTTTCGGACGAGTCCGTGCCGCTGGTGCTACAGTTCCACGGCTATCCGGGCGCAAGCCGCAGCTGGTTCGAGCAGGCATCGTTTGCGGGTATGGGCATGGCACTTGTCGCCCTCGACTGCCCCGGTCAGGGTGGCCCCTCCGAGGATATTGGTGGATTTGAAGGCACAACGGTTGCCGGGCATATCGTTGCCGGTATCGACGGCGACCCGGCCAATCTCTACTACGTACGCTTGCATCAGGATATCCGCATTCTGTGCCGCATTGTTCGCGAGCTCGAGGGCATCGATCTTGCCCGTGTTTTTGTGAACGGTGCGTCGCAGGGCGGTGGCTTGGGCATTGCGACCTGCGCGCTTAACAGCGAGCTTATCAATCGTGCCGCCATCCTCTATCCTTTCCTGTCGGATTTCCGCCTGGTCTGGGATTTGGATGCCGACGACATTGCCTACGAGGGCCTGCGCTATTGGTCTCGCTGGTTTGACGAGGACTCGACTCGTATTGACGAGGCCTATGCCAAGCTGGCGTATTTCGATTCCAAGAACTTTGCCCCCATGGTCAAATGCCCCGTGCTGTTTGGCACGGGAACGGCTGATATCGTCTGTCCACCGGCGACGCAGTTTGCGGTCTACAATAACCTGACCTGTGAGAAGCGCCATGAGTTCTTTGAGGGCTTTGGCCACGAGGAGATTCAGGATTTTGACGATCTGATCATTCCGTTTTTCTGCAAGGAAGGGGAGGCTCATGTCTAAGTGCGAGAGCAATGTCAATGAGCTGATTGACCCCGAGCTTGCGGGGATCTCTGGGACGGTTTCGTCAAGGCTCTCCGATTTCCGTGATTGGCGCGGCGATGCCTTGGCGGATGTTTCCGAGTTGGAGGCAGTCGCTTCGGACCTTGAGGTTTGCGGACTGACTGTCACGGCGATTGATTTCGCCAATCCGTGCGCGCGCTACTCCGAGGTTTCCTTTGAACTTGCCGGGGAAGTCGTACACGGCCGTTTGATTGAGCCCTCAGGTTGTGCCCGGGCATCCGAGCTTGTGCCGCTATGCCTGATGTTTCACGACATCGACCGACCCGTACGTGGATGGCATCACATGACGAGGTTTGCCGCCATGGGATATGCCGTGCTTGCGCTGGACGACGATGTGATTGGGCTCAGCGAGCTGAAGCAGGGGGTTACCTCGCCCGTTTTTGTTGAACGCGTCCGCTGGGGCTGTGCAATGGCAAAGGTCGCGCGCAATCTTGACGGCATGGACCCCGACCGCATCTTTGCATGGGGCGAGGGCCTTGGCGGTGGAGTCGCGCTGGCGGTTTCTGCTCTAGACGAGCGGGGCCTTGCCTGCACGGCGGTTGCCAATCCACTTCCCGGCGGCCTCGAAGCGCTGTCGTCTCGGGTGCGCGGATCGGTACTTATGGGTACATCGCTCATGGATGCCGTGAGCGATCCCAAGGGCCAGTTTGCCGTATTCAACGGTCTTGAGTGTGACCGGAGGCATATTATCTATGCCAAATATGCTCACGAACGCATCAATGCGTTCGAAAACGAAGTCGTCGACTTCTTTAACCAAGCGTTCTACCTGTGTTCTTTGGCCTAGACGGCCTGGACACTGCCAACAAGAGTGGGCGGCATAGGGCCACCCGCCAGACAACTAAGGAGATTCTTGTGGCAACTCAGAAATTCACCGGCGTTATTCCTCCCGTCGTTGTTCCCGATACCGAAGATCACCAGCTCGACGTTGCCTCCTTTGAGCGCAGCATCAACCGCATGATCGACGCCGGCGTCGATGGCCTGTTCTTCCTGGGCTCTTCGGGTGAGGTCGTTTTCTCCACCGACGAGCGTCGTCGACAGATCATCGCCGAGGCCGTTCGAATCGTCGACCACCGCGTTCCTGTTCTGGTCGGCATCATCGATACCGAGACCGAGCGCATGATTGAGCACGGTAAGGTTGCTCAGGAGCTGGGCGCCGATGCGCTCGTCGCCACCTGCCCGTTCTATGCCCTGCAGGGCATGACCGAGGTCGAGGAGCATTTCCGCATCCTGCACGAGGAGCTCGACCTGCCCATCTTTGCCTATGACATTCCCGTGTGCGTTCACACCAAGCTCCCCTGGAAGCTCCTTGCAAAGCTCGGCGCCGAGGGCGTCCTTGCTGGCGTCAAGGATTCCTCGGGTGACGACGTCTCGTTCCGCTACCTCGTTCAGGAGAACGAGAAGAACGGCCATCCGATGAGCATCCTCACCGGCCATGAGGTCGTCGTCGACGGTGCCTACCTTGGTGGCGCCGACGGCTCTGTCCCGGGTCTCGCCAACGTTGAGCCCGAGGGCTACGTGCGTCAGTGGAAGGCCGCTCAGGCTGGTGACTGGGCTACCGTCAAAGCCGAGCAGGATCGCCTCAATGAGATTTCGCACATCTGGGACGTCACCTCGGGCGTCCAGGGCTATGCCGGTGGCGTTGGCGCCTTCAAGACCGCTATGAACCTCATGGGCATTTTCGACAGCCCGACCATGCCGCGCCCGGTGAAGGCCATGACCGGCGAGAACGTCGAGGCGATTAGGAAGGTCCTCCAGGACAACGGTCTCCTGTAAAGCTTTCCCGGGCACCCGATCTTGGGGCTCAAGCGATCGAGCGTGACCCATTAGGTCAATGCCCGACCGCTTTCACCCCAGCCCCGGGCACTTGGGAAGCCTTTAGCAAGCTGCGGCGATAACACCGCCTTTATTTCCTGTAGTTGTTTTTATCTCCTAAGGAGAGCGACATGGAGAACAAGTACATCTGCTCCGTTGATATCGGTGGCACCAAGATTGCGACCGCCATTATGGAATATCCGGCTGATGGCGGCGTGCCCCATCCCGTATTTGAGGCTGAGGTTCCCACCGAGGCCCAAGAGGGCGGTGAGGCCGTCTTCCAGCGTATCGAGGCGTCCATCAAGGCCGCTCTCGAGGCGAATCCCGATGTCGAGGTCCTTGGCGTCGGTATCGGTGCCGCTGGCGTCGTCGATCCCAAGACGGGCGCCATCGCGTATGCCAACGAGATCATGCCCGGCTGGTCCGGCGTTCAGTTGGGGCCGCGTCTGCGCGAGGACCTCGGTCTTCCCGTTGCCGTTGTAGGCGACGTGCAGGCTCATGCTCTGGGTGAGGCCCATTGGGGCGTCGGCAAGGGCAAGTTCTCCGTCTTGTGTCTGGGCATCGGTACGGGTATCGGAGGCGCATATGTCGAGAACGGCCGCGTGATGCAGGGCTTCCATGGTGCTGCCGGCCATATGGGCCACATCGAGTGCTCGGCTGCCGCCGGCATTCCCTGCGCCTGCGGGCGTTCCGGCCATCTGGAGTCGGTGGCTTCGGGTACGTCGATTGGGCGCATGTACGACGAGCGCTTCGGTCGTGTTGACCCCAGCCGTCCCTCGGTTGGCCGCGACGTGAACGACCTGTGCCGCGCGGGTGACGCAAAGGCGACCGAGGTCATCCACGATGCCGGCTTTGCATTGGGCGCTAGCTTGGGCTCGCTCGCCAACATTCTGGATCCAGAGGTCATCGTGCTTTCGGGTGGCGTAATTCACCAGGGTCCCGATTGGCGTTCGCAGACGTGGAAGGATTCGGTACACGAGGGCTATGCCAGCCAGGCGCTCGATCCGCTTCAGGACACGCCGATCCTCATCGGTTCTCTGGAGGGCGACGCACCGCTTATCGGTGCCGCCGAGCATCTTCTTGCCTCGTTAAAGTAAACGTATCTGCTGTAGGAGCCTCCCGAGACGACACGCCTCGGGAGGCTGTTCTGAGAAAGGTTATAGCCTTATGACCGTCGATCCTTTAATTCAATCCCTGAAGGGTAAACTCATCGTGAGCGTTCAGGCGTATATGGGCGAGCCGCTTCGTACGCCCGAGACCATGGCTCAAATGTCTCGCGCTTGCGAACTCGGAGGCGCCGCCGCCATTCGTTGCCAGGGCCTTGCCGACATTGCTGCCATTAAGGGTCGTTGTGAGGTTCCTATTATCGGCCTGTGGAAGGATGGACACGAGGGCGTTTACATCACGCCGACGCTGCGTCACGCCCGCGCCTGCGTTGCTGCCGGTGCTGACATCGTGGCGATTGACGCCACCGATCGACCGCGCCCCGATGGCAAGTCGCTCGAGGACACTTTTCGTCCGCTGCACGAGGAGGGTGTGCTTCTGATGGCGGACTGCGCCACGATCGAGGATATCCGCCGCGCGGTCGACATGGGCTTCGATTTGGTGTCCACTACGCTTTCGCATGGCGTCGCCGCCATCGATTGCACCATGGCAGACGGCCCCGACCTGCCGCTTTTGCGCCAGGCAACCGAGGAGTTCCCCGGTCTTCCCATTATTTGCGAGGGTCGTGTGCATACGCCCGAGGAGGCTCGCGCCGCGATTGACGCCGGCGCCTGGGCCGTTGTCGTTGGCACTGCCATTACGCACCCCACAAGTATTACGAGTTGGTTCAAGGCTGCGCTTGAGGCGTAAGACGGGCCTCGTATCCGCTTGGGGCGGTATACTCAACTAAGGCAATTGATCGCGCGGGATCCGCTGGCCGGGTCCTGCGCTTATTTTAGGAGGCAGCACATGCAAAAGGGAGATGCCATGGATGCGGCGGAGCGCACGGAGCGCATCCCCGATATCGTCATCATCACCGGAATGTCCGGATCGGGTCGAACGCAAGCCATGCATGTGTTTGAGGACATGGGCTATTTTTGTATCGACAACCTGCCTCCGCGCCTGATTGCGCAGCTCGCAGAGCTCGTTGGCATCAATACGGGTGTGGGTAGACATCTTGCTGTTACCTGTGACCTTCGCAGCCAAGGCCTGTTTGATGAGCTGCTTGACGCCGTTGCCGCCTTGGAAGAGCGCGAGATGAGCTGTGACATTGTGTTTCTCGATGCATCTGATGAGGTGCTGATTCGCCGCTACAGCGAAAACCGCCGCCGCCATCCCATTGCGAAGCCGGGGGAGACCACGGCCGACGCCATCCAGCGCGAGCGTTTACAACTCCAGGGCGTGCGCGACCGAGCCGATATGATCATCGATACGAGCCGCCTTCGTACCTCTGCTTTGCGCAATAAGCTGCGTGCGGCTTTTTCAGAGCTGTCCGACCAGCAGCTCATGGACGTCCACGTCTTCTCATTTGGCTTTAAGCATGGTATGCCCGTCGAGGCAGACATCATGATCGATGTTCGCTTCCTGCCTAATCCATTCTACGACCCCGAGATGCGCACGTTGACCGGCCTCGATAAGAAGGTCTCCGACTTTGTCCTGGACCATCCCAAGACGCAGGAGTTCTGGAAGGTTTGGACGCAGTTGCTCGATACGGTCATGCCGGGTTATATCGCGGAGGGCAAGCCGCAGCTTTCCATTGCCATCGGCTGTACGGGCGGCCAGCACCGCAGCGTTGCCATTGCAGAGGCTACGGCCCGATACCTGGAAGGTGCTCAGTATCACGTGAGCATTTCTCACCGTGACTTGTCGCGTGCCAATACGAAAGCATAGGTTTGAATGTCGTTTACCGCCGAGGTGCGTGACGAGCTTGCGCGCTGCGAACCCGAATGTGAATATTGCGATCTGTCGACACTTGCCGCTCTTACACGTGTGAGTGGCACGCTTTCGCTAGCGGGCTCTGGTCGGTACCGTTTGACGGTTGCGACCGAGACGGGTGCCGTTGCACGCACGATGATTACGCTGACGCACCGCATCCTCAAGCTCAAAACGGAGTTTACCGTTCGCAAGTCGGTCTTGCATAAGGTGCGAAACTATCTCATCACCTTGCCCGACCAGCCCGACCTCGATAAGGCTTTGGTTCTGCTGGGCATTCTCGACCGCAGGGGAGGGCTCGTCGCCGGTGTGCCGCGCCATATCGTCGCCCGGCCCTGCTGCAGGCTCGCCTACATTCGCGGCGCTTTGATTGCCGGCGGCTTTGTGGCAGACCCGCGTGGCGATTTTCACCTGGAGATTGCGGTGCAGGGCGAACAATACGCCAAGGGGCTTTGCGACCTGTTGGGGCAGGTCGGGGTTCATGCACGCGTCAACGCCCGGCGAGGATCATATGCCGTGTACATCAAGAGCGCCGAGGAGATTGAGCATTTGCTCAAATTGATTGGTGCCAAGCGCAGCGTTGCCGAAATCGAGGAAGCCCGTGCGGTCAAGTTGGTGAAAAACGACGTAAATCGTCGCGTGAATGCTGAGCTGGCCAACCAGACGAGAAGCGCCGGCGCTGCCCAACATCAGCTCGCGCTTATCGAGGAGCTTGAGCGACGCGGCATGCGCGATGTGCTCCCGGATGCCTTGGCGGCCTTTTGTGACTTACGTGAGCGCTATCCCGATCTCTCACTGCGAGATTTGGGGGAGATGGCCGACCCTCCTTTGTCAAAGTCGGCCCTATATCACCGTGTTTTGCGTCTTGAAAAGCTCATTGAAGCGAACAGGTAGTTTAAAGCGGCAGTTTATATAGTACTTGAACTGCTGTTTTATGCTTTAAAACGTTTTAAAGCAAATTTGATTTTCAATTTCGAGCATTCTCGTGAAATTCAAGTCAAAAAAAAGGTATATTAGGCGAGTGGTTAGTTTGTGGGCCTCAACGGCGGGCGCTGTAGCTTGCGGGGGCCTTACGAAAGGAGACACAATGGCAGTAAAGGTTGCTATTAACGGCTTCGGTCGCATCGGTCGTCTGGCCTTCCGTCAGATGTTCGGTCATGAGGGCTCCGAGATCGTCGCTATCAACGACCTCACCTCTCCCGATATGCTCGCTTACCTGCTGAAGTACGACTCCACGCAGGGCAACTATGCTCGCGATCACGAGGTCGTCGCTGGCGAGGATTCCATCACCGTTGACGGCAAGGAGATCAAGATCTACAAGGAGGCCGACGCCAACAACCTGCCTTGGGGCGACCTCGACGTCGACGTCGTTCTCGAGTGCACTGGCTTCTACACCAGCAAGGCTAAGGCTCAGGCCCACATCAACGCTGGTGCCAAGAAGGTCGTCATCTCCGCTCCGGCCGGCAGCGATCTGCCCACCATCGTGTACAACGTCAACCATGAGACGCTGACCGCTGAGGACAACATTATCTCCGCTGCTTCCTGCACCACCAACTGCCTCGCCCCGATGGCCAAGGGTCTGAACGACTTCGCTCCCATCGTGTCCGGCATCATGACCACCATTCACGCCTGGACTGGCGACCAGATGCCGCTCGACGGCCCGCAGCGCAAGGGCAACAAGCGTCGTAGCCGCGCCTGCGCCGTCAACATCGTCCCCAACACCACCGGTGCTGCCAAGGCTATCGGCCTGGTTCTCCCCGAGCTCAACGGTAAGCTCATCGGTGCCGCCCAGCGCGTCCCGACGCCGACCGGCTCCCTCACCAACCTCTACGCTGTCGTTGACAAGAAGGTTACCGCCGACGAGGTCAACGCCGCTATGAAGGCCTACGCTGCCACCATTTCCGAGACCTTCGCTTACAACGAGGACGACATCGTCTCCACCGATATCATCGGCGAGACCCATGGCTCCATCTTCGACGCCACTCAGACCATGTGCTCTGACCTCGGCAACGGCCAGACCCTCGTTCAGGTTACCTCTTGGTACGACAACGAGAACTCCTACACCTCTCAGATGGTCCGCACCATCAAGTACTTCGAGAAGTTCGTTGCTTAATTTGGCTTTTAGCGAATAGCTCGTTGAGCGTCTAAAAAAGGGCGCGGCCTTATAGGGCTTACACCCTAAGGTCGCGCCCTTTTTATAAGAAATCGTCTGCCGTAATGGGAGGCAGACACGTACGAAAGGTAGAAGCAAACATGGCCTTTACCAAGAAGACCGTCCGCGACATCGATGTCGACGGCAAGCGCGTTCTCGTCCGCGTTGACTTCAACGTGCCTATCAAGGATGGCGTCGTTGGCGACACCACCCGTATCAAGGCTGCCCTGCCCACCATCAACTATCTCGTTGAGCACAATGCTCGCGTTATCCTCATGAGCCACCTCGGCCGTCCCGAGGGCACCGGCTTCCAGCCCGAGCTTTCCCTCGAGCCCGTCGCCAAGAAGCTCGCCGAGCTCTCTGGTCTCGATGTTGCTTTTGTCGCCGACACTTATGGCGAGAAGGCCGCCGAGGCCGTCGCCGCCGTCGAGCCGGGCAAGGTCCTCGTTCTCGAGAACGTCCGTTTTGACAAGCGTGAGAAGAAGAACGATCCCGAGATCGCCAAGACCCTCGCTTCCTATGGCGACGTCTTCGTTCTCGACGCCTTCGGTACCGCTCACCGAGCCCAGGGTTCCGTCGTGGGTCCCGCCGCTTACCTGCCCGCAGTCGCTGGCTTCCTTCTGGAGAAGGAGGTCGACACGCTGACCGGTATCTTCGCCGAGCCCGAGCGTCCCTTCGTCGCCATCGTCGGCGGTTCCAAGGTTTCCTCCAAGATCGGCGTTCTCGATCACCTTATCGACTCCGCCGACACCCTGATTATCGGTGGCGGCATGGCCTATACCTTCTTCCTGGCTCAGGGCATGACCGTTGGTCAGTCCCTCAAGGAAGAGGACTGGGTCGAGCGCGCTGGCGAGATGCTCAAGAAGGCCGAGGAGAAGGGCGTCAAGATCCTGCTCCCCATCGACAACCGTGTTGCCGACCACTTTGGCGAGGACGCTGTCCCCGAGGTTGTCGCTTCCGACGCTATCCCCGACGACCGTGAGGGCATGGACATCGGCCCCAAGACCGAGGAGCTCTACGCCGAGGCCGTCAAGGGCGCCAAGACCGTATTCTGGAATGGCCCCATGGGCGTCTTTGAGTTCGACAACTTCGCTCACGGCACCCAGGCTATCGCCGAGGCTGTCGCCGAGGCTGATTGCACCTCGATTATCGGTGGTGGCGATTCCGTCGCAGCCGTCAACAAGTTTAACCTGGCCGACAAGATGAGCTGGATCTCCACCGGCGGTGGCGCTTCCATGGAGCTCGTCGAGGGTAAGGCCCTGCCCGGAGTGGAGGCGCTTCTCGATGCCTAATCGCACCCTTCTTATCGCTGGTAACTGGAAGATGAACAACGACGTCGCCGAGGCTGCCAAGCTCGCCGACGAGCTGGCCCAGGCTCTGCCCGAGGTGCCGGCTGGCGTCGAGGTGCTCGTCTGCCCTCCGACCATCGACATTACTACGGTTCATGACCGCATTCAGGCTGCCCCCATCGCCCTCGGTGCACAGAACGTGTACTGGGAGGCCAAGGGTGCCTTCACCGGTGAGTCCTCTTGCGACATGCTCAAGTCCGCTGGCTGCACCTACTGCATCATCGGCCACTCCGAGCGTCGTGACTACTTCCACGAGACCGATGAGGACCAGAACAAGAAGGCTAAGGCTCTCGTTGCCGCCGGTCTTGTTCCCGTCTTCTGCTGCGGTGAGTCCCTTGAGGTTCGCGAGGCCGGCACCTATGTCGAGCATGTCGTGAACCAGGTCAAGGCTGGTCTCGAGGGTCTTGAGATCACCTGCCCCAAGCAGGTCGTCGTCGCCTACGAGCCCATCTGGGCCATCGGCACCGGCAAGACCGCTACCGCCGAGGACGCTCAGGAGGTCTGCGGCGCTATCCGTGAGACCCTCAAGGAGATGTTTGGCGAGGAGCTCGCCAACGGCATCCGCGTTCTTTATGGTGGCTCCGCCAAGCCCGCCAACATCGCTGAGCTTGTTGCCAAGCCCGACGTTGACGGCGCCCTCGTGGGCGGCGCTTCGCTCAAGGCTGCCGACTTCGCCTCTATGGTCGTCAAGGCAGGCGAGTAGGGCATATGGCACAGCGTCATCTTCCTGCACTCCTAATCATCATGGATGGCTGCGGCTTGGCTCCGGCCGACGGCGAGAACGCCGTCGCTGCCGCCAAGACGCCCTTCCTCGATAGCCTGTATGAGAAGTATCCTCACACCACGCTCGGTGCTTCGGGCGAGGATGTGGGCCTTCCCGACGGCCAGATGGGCAACTCCGAGGTGGGTCACCTCAACATCGGTGCCGGCCGCATCGTGTTTCAGGAGCTTTCGCGCATCAATAACGCCATCAAGGACGGCTCCATCGCCAAGAACGAGGTTTTCGTCAAGGCTATGGATGACGTCAAGACCGAGGGCAAGACCCTGCACCTCATGGGACTCATGAGCCCCGGCGGTGTTCATTCTCACATGAACCATGTCGAGGCCCTGGTCAAGATGGCTGCCCAGTATGGCATTAAGACCGTTAGCGTTCACGCCTTTATGGATGGCCGCGACGTCGATCCGCAGTCCGGTGCCGGCTACATGAGCGAGTTCTGCGCCTTCCTGGCCAAGATCTCCGAGGAGACTGGTTGCGACGCTCGCGTTGCTACCGTCTCGGGCCGTTATTGGGCTATGGACCGCGACAACCGTTGGGAGCGCATCGAGCGCGCCTACGACGTCATGGTCAATGCGTCCGATGCCGATACCGACCCCGTTGCCGGTATCAAGGCCTACTACGAGAAGGATCCGCGCGGCGATGAGTTCGTTGAGCCGTTCGCTGCCCACAACGAGGGCATCCACGAGGGCGACGCGGCCATCTTCTTCAACTTCCGTCCCGACCGCGCTCGTCAGATGACCCGCGTGTTCACGGACAAGGAGTTCGACGGCTTTGAGCGCGAGCAGATCAAGCTCTCGCACTTTGTGACGATGACCGAATACGATCCGACGTTTGACGTCGAGGTCGCCTTCCCCAAGACGTTCCCCGAGAACGTTCTGGCTGACGTTATCGCAGCCAATGGCCTGAAGCAGCTGCACACCGCCGAGACCGAGAAGTACGCCCACGTGACGTTCTTCCTTAACGGCGGCATCGAGGAGCCCAAGGAGGGCGAGGAGCGCGTGCTCGTCGCTTCCCCCAAGGTTGCTACCTACGATTTGCAGCCCGAGATGAGCGCTCCCGAGGTTACCGAGAAGCTCGTCGCTGCCATCAACGAGGACCGCGCTGATTTCTACATCGTGAACTTCGCGAACTGCGACATGGTTGGTCACACCGGTGTCTTCGACGCGGCCGTTAAGGCCGTCGAGGCTGTTGACGATGCCCTGTCCAAGGTTGTCCCGGCGATTCTCGCTAAGGGCGGCTTTGCGCTGATTACCGCCGACCACGGCAACGCCGATCACATGTTTGACGTTGCTTCCGACGGTTCCAAGCATCCGTTTACGGCTCACACCACCAACCGCGTGCCGTTCATCATCGTTGATGAGAAGGCACAGCTCACCGGTATCGAGGACGGTCGACTTTCCGATATCGCCCCGACTATGCTCACCATGGCTGGTCTGGAGCCTTCCGCCGAGATGACGGGCCGCGTGCTCGCGACCGAGGCCTAAGAGAAAACGCCAAGCGTTTCTTTGCAAGGGGGTTGACCATATTCGGGCAACCCCCTTTTTGGTATTTTTGCCATTTCTACCTCGTCCCCAAATGGCAGGTGGGGAGTGTCGGGGGTTGTGGTACAGTACTAGAGTTTGAATTGTTCTATTAAGGAGCTTCTCTATGGGTCCGTTTCAGATTCTGCTGTTTGTAGTTTGGGCTGTCTCTGCCGTGGCGCTGACGATTCTCGTCCTGATGCATTCCGGTAAGGGCACCGGCGTTTCGGATATGATCGCCAGCTCGCTGTATAACTCCAGCTCTGCCACGGGCGTTATGGAGCAGAACCTTGACCGCCTGACCGTCATCATGGCTGTCGTGTTTGCCGTGTGCGTCGTGCTGTGCATGTTCTTCTTCCCGCAGGGCATCGTGGGCTACTAAGCACGAGCCGCATAAAATAATTGAAAAGGGTTCCGCAAGTGCGGGACCCTTTTTGTTTACATATTTGTAACAGAGTCAGAATATCACCACATACTGCGCCCAACTAAAGAAATTCTCGACCGTTAACCGGAATTAGCCCCAAACCGTGCATAAAATGCGCTACTGTATTGAAAACGTTGGCCTGTTGTGCATAACCAGCCATAGCAACGGGCGGCGTTTCGATAGTTCGGATCGGATTGTCTCGACATATGTCCGACTGAACGTTTCTTTGTCCTATCTCATAAGGAGGATGGCATGGCTGATTCTATGTTCCACCAGCCCGTTATGGGTCGTCGAGCCTTTGTCGGCGGTACCCTTGCTGCGAGCTCCATGGCTTTTCTTGCCGCATGCGGCAAGAAGGGCGGCGACGCTTCCGGTTCTGAGTCCGGTTCGACGCTGAACTTCTACATCAATAACCCGGTCTGCATCGACCCCTACAATGTCCAGGAGGACCAGGGCACTCAGGTCGAGTACCAGCTCTTTGACGCTCTGACCTCTTATGACGCCGAGAAGGGCGAGATCGTTCCGCTGGCTTGCGAGTCCTTCGAGGCCAACGACGACGCCACCGAGTTTACCTTCAAGATCAAGAAGGCCAAGTTCCACAACGGTGATGACGTTACCTCCAAGTCCTTTAAGCTCGGTTGGGAGCGTCTGGTCAGCACCAAGTCCGCTGTCGCTCAAGAGTATGGTCCTTCCGAGGTCTCCTATCACCTTTCCATGGTCGAGGGCTATGACGATCTGCTTGCCGGTAACACTACCGAGCTCACCGGTGTTACCTGCCCTGACGATGAGACCCTCGTCGTCAAGCTGTCTTCCGCTTACGCCGACTTCCCCTTCGTCGCCACCCACCCGGCTCTGGCCCCGGTTCCCGAGTGCGCCGAGTCCGATGCCAAGAGCTTCTACCTTGCCCCGATTGGTAACGGCCCGTTCATGATGGACGGCAAGTGGGAGGATGGTCAGGAGATCAACCTCAAGAAGTTCGACGATTACTATGGCGACAAGGCCAAGATCGATGGCATCCACTTCCAGGTCATCAAGGACATGGAGACTGCTTACAAGGAGTTCCAGGCCGGTAACCTCGACGTCTGCGACGTTCCCGTTGCTCAGATCGATGCCGCCAAGAAGGACCGTGGCGAGTCCAAGGATGGCTACACCATGAGCGACGGCGAGCGCATGCTGCTCGGTGCCGAGCCTTCCACCTACTATCTGACTTGCAACACCACGGCCGAGCCGTTCAACAACGCCGATCTGCGCAGGGGCATCTCCCTGGCCATCAACCGCGAGGCCATCTGCAAGACCATCTTCAAGGGTACCCGCACCCCCGCTGACGGCATTGTTCCTCCGGGTATCGATGGCTACAAGGAGGGCGCATGGGAGTTCTGCGCCTATGACGTCGACAAGGCTAACGAGTACCTCGACAAGGTTGCTCCTGCCGACGCCAACGGTGACCGTGGCATTAACGTGACTCTGTCCTACAACCAGGACGGTGGCCACAAGGAGATCATGGAGTCCATCATCGGCGACCTCGCCAAGGTGGGCGTCAACGCCGTCTCCGATACCCCCGAGTGGTCTGCCCTGCTCGAACAGTATCAGAACCTCAACTATCAGTTCGGTCGTCTGGGCTGGATTGCCGACTACCCGATCATGGACAACTTCCTGTATCCGCTGTTCCACTCCGACTCCCTCGGTGGCGACAACCGTTCTGGTTACAACAACCCCGAGTTCGACGCCAAGGTCGACGAGGCCCGTACCACGATTGACGACGAAGAGCGCGTCGCTAAGATGCAGGAGGCCGACGCAATCGTCGCTGCTGACTGCCCGGTCATCCCGCTGATGTTCTACACGCACACCCTCGCTGGTTCCGACCGCATCAAGCACCTCTATGTTGATCCGCAGAAGCATGCTGATCTGGGTACCGCTGAGCTCGCATAAGATTTGCAGCTTTGGTGAGGGTCAAGTTTTTACGTAGACCTCATGGGAAACATACAGTTCCCCCTAACCTGGGGTAAACTGGCTGATGGTAATTTTGGGATGCCGGTCTGGCGATCGGCATCCCATTTAGGTTAATCCCTAGATAGGGGAGTGGTATGGGTAAGTACATCGTTAAACGTGTGCTTCAGTTCATCCCGGTATTTTTGGGCGTTACGCTGATTCTGTTCGCCCTCCAGAATATCGTGCCGGGAGACCCGATCAAGCTGATCGGTGGAGACAAGGCTCTGTCCCCCGAGGTGGAGCTTCAGCTTCGCGTGCGCTATCACCTGGTCCAGTCGGACGAGGACGGCAACGCGATCCTTGACGAGAACGGCGACCCCGTTCAAACGTCGCTCGTGGACCGTTACTTGTATTACATGAACGGCCTGCTTCATGGCGATCTGGGTAATTCCTATCAGCGCAAGCTGCCGGTTACGGATATCTTTGCCCAAAAGTATCCGTATACGGTCAAACTTGCCGCGTGCGCCATCGTACTCGAGGCAATCATGGGTATCGGTGCGGGTATCATTTCGGCGGTAAAGCGTTACTCCTTCTGGGATATTTTGGTAACGCTGACCACGTCGATCCTCGTTGCCGTTCCTGCTTTCTGGCTCGGTATGCTGCTGCAGCTGTTCTTTGGCGTCATCCTCAAGGATGCCACCGGCGGCGCATTCTCCATGCCGATTTCGGGTGCCGGCGGTGCTAGCTCTCAGTATCAGGATTGGATGCACTATGTGCTTCCGACCATTACGCTTGCTTCGGTTTCGACCGCCTATGCTGCCCGCATCATGCGCTCGCAGTTGCTCGATGTCATGAACCAGGATTACATCCGTACGGCAAAGGCCAAGGGCCTCTCCAATCGCGCGATCATCATCAAGCATGCGCTTAAGAATGCACTCATCCCCGTCGTTACCTATATTGGTGTCGACTTTGGTGCCATGCTTTCGGGCGCCATCCTGACCGAGACGGTTTTTAACTGGCCCGGTATCGGCTATGAGGTCTATCGCGCCATTAGCATGCGTGACTGGCCCATCGTTATGGGCGGCGTTACGCTCATCGTCGTCGTCGTCATGGTGATCAACCTGCTCGTCGACATTAGCTATGCATTCCTCGACCCGCGCATCCGCCTTGGCGGTCCGTCGGATAAGGCCTAAGGGAGGTACGTCTCATGCAGGAAACTGATTCTCAGTCTCAGGAGCAGGCTACCGCCACCATGGCCGCATCTGCTCCCGCCAAGTCTCGCACGCTGTGGGGCGACGCTTTTAAGCGTCTTCGTAAGAACAAGCTCGCCGTTATCGGTGTCTGCTGGATCATTATCGTCGTTGTGGTTGCCTTGACCGCAGATCTGTGGGCTAAGCCCTGGCTCGGTTCGCCGACGGCTTCCGATTCGACCACCATGGCCGAAACGTCGCTGCTGGCTCCGTGTGCAGAGCACCCGTTTGGCACCGACTCCCTTGGCCGTGACATTCTCGTTCGCGTTATCTACGGTGCACGCGTTTCGCTGTCCGTCGGCATTATGGCCACTGCGATCTCCACGGTGATTGGTCTGGTCATGGGCGCTCTGGCCGGTTTCTACGGCGGCATCTGGGATACGATCATCATGCGCTGTGCGGACATCTTCCTTGCGTTCCCGTACGTGCTGTTCGTTGTCGCCATGATCGCCGTTATCGGCCGTGGTCTTCAGAACGTCTTTATCGCCATCGGTATTCTTGGCTGGCCTTCGATTGCGCGCGTCTTCCGATCCGCGATCTTGACGGTCAAGGAAAACGACTATGTTGACGCTGCGCGCGCGATGGGTGCATCTGATGCTCGTATCGTCGTGCGTCACATCTTCCCGAACTCCGTTGCCTCCATCGTGGTCTACGCGACTATGAACATTGGTGGCGCCATTCTGACCGAGTCCGCTCTGTCCTTCCTCGGCATGGGCGTTATTCCGCCTACGCCTTCGTGGGGCTCCATGATTCAGGACGGCCAGCAGTATCTTCTGACTGCTCCCTGGATGATGATCATGCCCGGTCTGGCAATTCTCTCGACGGTGCTCGCCTTCACCCTGCTGGGTGACGGTCTGCGCGACGCCCTCGACGTCAAGATGAAGGACGCATAAGGATGAAGAAGAACAAGAACTATGTGGACCTGAAGGACCAGCCGGTTCCCGAGGGCCAGCATCTGCTCGAGGTTGATGACCTTAAGATGTATTTCCACACCGAGGATGGCGTCGTTCGCGCTGTCGATGGTGTGTCCTACACGCTCGATCGTGGTGAGACCCTGGGTGTCGTCGGTGAGTCCGGCTCCGGTAAGTCCGTGACCGCCATGACCATCATGGGTCTTATCTCGATGCCTCCGGGAAAGATTGAGGGCGGTGACGTTCGCTATCGCGGTCGTTCTATCCTCGAGATGACCGAGGAAGAGATGCAGCACATTCGTGGCAACGATATCGCGATGATCTTCCAGGATCCTATGACTTCCTTGAACCCGGTCTATAAGATCGGCAAGCAGGTGGGTGAGGGCCTTCGTCTGCACCGTGGCTACTCCAAGCAGGAGGCGCTCAAGCGCGCCACCGAGCTTTTGGACCTCGTTGGCATTCCCGAGCCCGAGAAACGCGTCAATGAGTATCCGCACCAGTTTTCTGGTGGTATGCGTCAGCGCGTCATGATTGCCATGGCCCTTGCCTGCGACCCCGATATTCTGATTGCCGACGAGCCCACGACTGCCCTGGACGTTACCATCCAGGCTCAGATTATTGAGCTTATGCAGGAAATGCAGGAGAAGAACGGCAACGCCATCATCATGATTACCCATGACCTGGGTGTTGTCGCCGATATGGCCGACAAGATCATGGTTATGTACGCCGGCCGTCCCGTCGAGTTCGGTACTGCTGAGGAAATCTTCTACGAGAGCCGTCACCCCTATACCTGGGGCCTGATTCGCTCCATCCCGGAGCAGGCCATCGATGAGAAGAAGCCGCTTACGCCGATTCACGGCAACCCGCCTTCGCTCATGAACCTGCCCGAGGGTTGCGTGTTCTCGCCTCGTTGCCCCTATGCGACCGATAAGTGCCGAAAGCAGCGCCCCGAGCGTTTTGTCACCGAGTCCGGCCACTATTCTGCGTGCCATTATTCCGGTGACCCCGAGTTCCTCAAGAACGCCCCTGAGACGTCCCGCACGCGTAAGGATTCCAAGAAGGGAGGCGAGGCGTAAATGGCAGACAATAACGAGCGCACTCCGCTACTGAAGGTCGAGCACCTCTCTAAGGAGTTCCCCGCAGAGTCCGGCATGTTCGCCAAGCGTTTTTCCAAGCGCGTCGTCTCTGCTGTAAACGACATCTCTTTTGAGATTTATCCTGGTGAGACCTTTGGTCTGGTTGGTGAGTCTGGTTGCGGTAAGTCCACTACGGGTCGCACCATCATGCGCCTGACCAGGCCGACCGCCGGTAAGGTGTTCTTCCAGGGTAAAGATGTTGCCGAAATGAGCAAGCATGAGATCAAGGATATGCGTCGCGAGATGCAGTTTATCTTCCAGGATCCTTATGCCTCGCTGAATCCTCGCATGACCATCGGCGAGATCGTCTCCGAACCCATGACCATTCACGGCGTGGGAACCAAGGAGGAGCGCATTGAGCGCGTCCGCGAGCTTCTCGACGTTGTCGGACTGAACCCCGAGCACATCAACCGCTATCCTCATGAGTTCTCGGGTGGCCAGCGTCAGCGTGTCGGCATTGCCCGCGCTTTTGCGCTGAAGCCCAAGCTGATTATCTGTGACGAGCCGGTATCCGCTCTGGATGTGTCCATTCAGGCCCAGGTTCTGAACCTGCTTAAGGAGCTGCAGGACAAGTTTGGTACGGCGTATCTGTTTATCGCCCACGACCTGTCCGTCGTTCAGCACATCTCCGATCGCGTTGCCGTTATGTATCTGGGTAAGGTGGTCGAGGTTTCTGACTGGAAGACGCTCTATAGCGAGCCTCACCACCCGTATACGCAGTCGCTGCTGTCTGCCGTGCCGGTTCCCGATCCGGATATCCAAAAGTCTCGTAAGCGCATCATCCTTGCCGGCGACCCGCCGTCACCGCTGGATCCGCCGACTGGCTGCCGTTTCCACACGCGCTGCCCGATCGCGCAGGGCATCTGCTCCGAGAAGCTTCCCGAGTTTAGGGAAGTTGCTCCGGGCCACTGCTGCGCCTGCCACTTCGCCGAGCCGTTCCCGATTAAGGAATCGCACATCGACCTGTAGTCGGTTGTTTTCGTCCGGGCCCGTGCTGGACTTAGTTTTCAGAACGTCCTCGACCATGGAAACCCCCTTATCCTGCTCCTTCGGAGCTGCGGATAAGGGGGTTTCCTGGTCTGCGGAATGTTCTGAAAACTAAGTCCAGCACGGGCCCTGTGTTACCACTGCAAGGGGGGGTGATTCCTTGATCGCTCACTTTATCTAATAAGAAATGTAGTGAGGCCGGAGCTTTAGCTCCGGCCTCCTTATATAAGGGCTCGGCAAAGCCGAGCCACCAAATTTATATCAGCCCCAGTATATGTTTGAGAATTGTACTTGGAGTATGTGGCTGTAGGGCCGGAATGGGGGCAACTTCCCAACGCATTCCGCAGGGGGCGGTACATTTTGTAGCGCGAAGCGCGAATCAAAATGTACCGCATGCCCGAGGACGCGTTGGGAAGTTGCCCCCATTCCGGCCCGGACATATAGATCTACCTGCGCATTTTCAAATTCGTAAACTTTTTTGAAAAAAGTGCTTGCACAGCTCTCGAATCATAGGTTATTATCTTCCTCGTTGAAAGCGCAGGTCCAACAAAACGAACTGCGAATCAACAATATAGCATGTCGGAGTGGCGGAATTGGCAGACGCGCTAGCTTGAGGTGCTAGTGACCGCTTTTTGGTCATGCGGGTTCAAGTCCCGCCTCCGACACCATCGCATTTGAGAAGCCTCTTCGGAGGCTTTTTTGTTACCGATAGACGGTGAGGTTCACGATGGAAACGCTTGAGCGCAATGAGTGGGTTGACGTTGCCCAATTGGTCGATATTACGAGCGATGCTGTCATTATCTGCGAGCTCGACGGAACCATTTTGCATGTAAACAATCGCTTGCTCGACTTGATCTGCGAGGAACGTTCCGATGTGATCAACGGGGACGTTAAAGATCTCTTGTACTCGTCAGCATTTGAACGCGCGACAGAACATCGTCTTCCTTTTGAGACCAATGGTACCGAGAGCGAGTTGATGCTTAAGCTCAGTGACGGCTCCTTTATTCCCGTCCTAGTTTGTGCCGGCTCGGTTACGCCGCCTCGTATCTTTGGCCGCCGTGCGCCGCGTGTTCTCGTGGCGCTCCATAGTATCGAAGAGCAGTATTCGCATGACCGTCAGCTCAAGCGTGCGCTTTCGGAGCTCAGAGTGGCGAATAAGCGCCTCTCGGGCACGTTGTCGGTCATTATGAGCACGGTGGGCTCCGATGAGCTGCCTAGTTTGTTGGATACCGTTTTGAACCAGCTTGTAGGAACCCTCGATGCCTCGGGTGCTGCCATCTATTTTTCTGAGAGCGGCGGTTTTAAGCTTCGCGGTGTTTCCAAGGAGCTGTATGACAGCTACCTGCCCGAGTTTATGCCGTATGGAGCGGGTATCCCGACGTATGTGCTCCGTGAGTCTCGTGCCTGCCGCCTGTCGATTCAGCAGGACCTTGAGGGCGATAGGATTGCCTCGGGTATGTTCATGGACCTGGACAATCGTTCTAAGCACCTGCTACGCATGCAAGATATGCCTCCATACCGCAGCGAGATATGTCTTCCCGTGTTTTATGGCACTCAGGTGCTCGGTGTGTTGGAGGTCGGTTGGAAACGTCCGCAGGCGCCGCTTGCCTATGATGTCAACGTGCTCGAGGTCATTTGCGATTATCTCTCCATCCAACTAGTCGGCATGGCATCGAGTCTGCGTTCACGTCGCACGGCAGAGCTTGGCCGTTCTCTCAACGTGCTGCGCGATGAGTTGTTTGCCTATCTTGATGATCCTATTGCCGCCTCGCGTGCGGTGTCGACCGAAATCTGCGCTGTGCTCAGTTGTCATTTCTGCCCCGTGGAGTATGATGCGGGCCTCGAAACCTATGTCATCGATTTTGAAGGCGGCAGTCGTGTGGCATTGCCGGGCGATCCGGAGTCACTCTTCTTTTCTGTCACGACGCCGGCGGCGCGCTTGGGGGCAATTTCCGATGGATTTGAGACATCGGTGCTGGGCGGGACGAGCGCCGACGACCTCAAGCACGTGCGCCTTACACGCGTGGACGAATCCACGACTATGGGCGCATGGTTGAGAGCCCACGGCCTGCCGTGTCAGGGACTTTATGTCGACTCCGGTATCGAGGCGGGGCGCTGCCACTCGGAGGCGGATGGTACGCGAAGCAACGATGCAATCGTGCCCGCTGATATCGCCAAGGGACCGACGAGGCGCGTTTTGCTGCTCCGTGATGGCAGCCAGGAGCCAATCGACGACCTTGAATACGACTACATGGTGCATTTGGCACACGACTTTGAGCTGATCTATGAGGGCGAGTCTCAAAAGCGTGAAGAGCGTCATATCGCTCAGACGCTTCAGATTGGCATGAGAAATTCGCTAGGCGACGTTCCGGGCATCGCAACCGATTCGGTATACCTGTCGGCAACGAATTCGGCGTTGGTCGGTGGTGACTTCTATACGCTAGTCCGTCTTCCCGACGATTGCGCCGTTATGATATTGGGCGATGTCTCCGGCAAAGGAATTGAGGCGGCGTCGATGTCGGCGCTCGTCAAGACGGCGTTGACGGCTTATGCCTGGGAGGGTGCGGGACCCGCTCGCATGGCCCGCTCGCTCAATAGCATGCTCATGGGCTTTTCGAGGGTCGAGACGTTTGTGACGGCGTTTATCGCCAAGATTGATCTTAAAGCGGGCCGCGCTACCTATTGCTCTGCGGGACATCCTCCCACTATGGTCATTAGGCCGTCGTCGACGCCGCATGGCGGAGGAGAGACCTGCGGGGGAGAGGTGGAGCTCCTTGGGTGCCAATCGGGCGTGATCGGTGCCTTTGAGAGCATGGTGTACGAGACGGGCGTGTTTACGTTCGATCCTGGTGACATGCTGTTTATGTATACCGACGGAACGATCGAAGCACGCGACCGCTCGGGTGCTTTCTTTGGCGAGCAACGCCTGCGCGACCTTCTACTCTCTGTTTCGGGTGAGGGCGTATCGGGCATCTGCGGTAAGGTCTTGGGCGAGCTTGACCGCTTTACCGACTCGGCGCTGGACGATGACATTGCATTGGTGTCCCTTGAGTTTTTACGGGGTCGATCGTAGGCCGCGACGTTGGGCATACAGAATCCTAACGGTTGCAGAAAAGTGTGCATCGAGCGAGCTCTTTTGGGGAACCATGGTCGCATGAATGAGTGGAATGACATAGCGGTTTTGACGCCACCGGGCGATATCGATATCGCCTCGGTGCCCGAGCTGCGCCGACGGTTGGATAATTTAATCGACCGGGGCGTGCGCCGTGTTGTCATCAATTGCCAGACCGTGGGCTTTATCGACTCGACGGGTTTGGCGTTTTTGCTTACGCGTGCCAGAGAGCTTATGAGACGAGAAGGGCTGCTTTCGCTTGTTAACGCCTCCGATGAGGTCGTTCGCTTTTTGGAGATTGCCCGACTTGTCGACATCCTTCATGTTGCGGGTCCGGTGCGGGAGTCGATTCCCGCCATTCCGGTGGGGGAGTTGCCGCGATGGAGCAAGAGCGTCAAGGTGCAGCGAGGCATCGAGAATCTCCCGTATTATCGGCACCGTGTGGCCGAGCTTCTCGAATCACTTCCCCTGAGGCGTGATGAGCGCTATGACGTCGCATTAGCGTTGGGGGAGGCATTGGGTAACGCATATGACCATGCGGGCGGTGTTGGCTGCATCCTGACGATTCAGGCCTATGGGGACCGTGTTGTGCTTGAGGTGCTTGATCGAGGCGCTGGCTATTCTATCGATGGGGTGAGCGAACCGATGGCATCCGAGGAACGCGGACGCGGTATCAAGCTTATGCGCATGCTCGTCGATAATGTGGAGGTTGCCCGTCGCACGGATGGTGCCGGCACACGCGTTCGGATGGTGAAGCTGTTTAGCTCGGCATTGGAATCGTGCGCTTAGCGCCTTGGGTTGACATGATTTTCCTGCGTGAACTTGCTTTGGGCAACTTTTTTGAAAAAAGTACTTGCGTCTTTTGGATAACTCGCGTAAATTAATAACCCGCAAGCGGACATGGCTCAGTTGGTAGAGCACAACCTTGCCAAGGTTGGGGTCGCGGGTTCGAGCCCCGTTGTCCGCTCCATTGCATTTCCGGACCGTTCTTAACGGTCCTTTTTCGGCGAAGTGGCCAAGTGGTAAGGCAGAGGCCTGCAAAGCCTTTACCCCCGGTTCGAATCCGGGCTTCGCCTCCAGGCAACATCCGGGCGCTCCGGCGCCCGTTTTGTTTTACATATGCGGACATGGCTCAGTTGGTAGAGCACAACCTTGCCAAGGTTGGGGTCGCGGGTTCGAGCCCCGTTGTCCGCTCCAAGCACAACAGCCCGACTACCACGGTAGCCGGGCTTTTTCGTACCCATTGCAGAGGCTCGAACCCGAGAGGGAGCGAGCGTCTTGGGGCGTGGCCGTGGCGTTGTTTGCCGCGAATATCAGCTTTGGGCGTATCATCGTGGGCATTACCCAGCAGATGGACTATCTTGAGCGGCTGGGCATCGAGGCCATCTGGCTGAGCCCGTTTTACCCATCGCCTCTTGTCGATGGTGGCTATGATGTGGCGGACTACTGCGATGTCGACCCACGTCTCGGCTCGCTTGACGACTTCGATGACATGGTCGCTGCGGCTCACGCACGCGGCATCAAGGTCATCGTCGACATCGTGCCCAATCATTCATCCAACCAGCACCCCTGGTTCAAAGCCGCTCTTGCCGCCGGCCCCGGATCGCCCGAGCGCGCCCGTTATATCTTCCGCGATGGTCGCGGCGAACATGGCGAGCTGCCTCCCACCAATTGGAATGCCAACTTTGGCGGCCCCGCCTGGACGCGTGCTGCGGACGGTCAGTGGTAGCTGCATATGTTTACGCCCGAGCGGCCGGACTTTGTCTGGTCATGCCCCGAGGTTCATGCGTTCTTTTGCGACGTCCTGACGTTGAGGTGGCTGATGTCTTCATGAGGTTCGCGAGGGCGTCGCAAAACTTTTCAAAAAAGTTCTTGCATAGGATGCGGGTATCACGTAAGATTAATCCCCGTAAGCGGACATGGCTCAGTTGGTAGAGCACAACCTTGCCAAGGTTGGGGTCGCGGGTTCGAGCCCCGTTGTCCGCTCCATTTGGGCGTTTAGCTCAGGGGGAGAGCGCTTCCCTGACACGGAAGAGGTCACAAGTTCAAATCTTGTAACGCCCACCAAATGTTCGCAGTCCAGAGGCTTTGCTTCTGGACTGTTTTGTTATAAACACACATAATATGTCGTCAAATTATCGACCTCGGTCGCTTTTTCACGTTGCATTTGCTGCCCAGCATAATTTGTCGTTATTGGCCTCTTGGTCTCGTGGGAGATGATTATTTTGATCATAACCGTGCACGTCGCCCGCGTTTCCATGGTTGACCCCCGTGCAATCGTCGATCTTGCGCCGATATCACCTCATTATGCCGCTCGTGCTCTAAACAATGACCTTCCGTATTCTTCTCGTCGAGAAGCTGCCGGTGTGGGTGCGCTTCTTCGTGACGTTTTGGGTGTCTACGAGGATACGCAGCTTGTGCGCTCTTCATTTGGCAAGCCTGAACTTGCAGATACTAATGCCCCCTCCATTTCGATTTCGCATGCCGCCGGTACGGTCGTTCTTGCTGTTTCTGAGGCCGCGCAGCTATCTGGAGGACCTATAGGTGTAGACATTGAGTCGATGGATGAGGTATCGCCCCTAGCGGTTAGTCGAATGGCAGCCACCGAGGAGCGTGCATGGATTGACGCTGCGGGCAATCAGCGGGATCGCTGCCGTCGCATGTGTCAGGTATGGACGCGCATCGAAGCCGTTCTCAAAGCGCAGGGGAGCGGTTTTTCGGTTGATCCCGGCAAGGACGGGCTGCCCGACGGCTGGAACGTTTCGTTCGCTGAATACGATGGAGGTGTCATCTCTTGTGCGGCGCGCTCTATGCCTCGTATCGTCCTCAAGGAGCACACCTTTCGGGTAGCATAGGAGCCAATCGCCAATAGGGGAGACCGGTATGTCACTGAACGCTCAAAACGATATTGCTTCACGGATCGAGGATGCCGTCTTTGAACTTATGGCGACAACTCCGGTGCAGTCGATTAAGGTGGCCGAGGTACTTCGCCTTGCCCATACTTCCAAATCTACGTTCTATCGCTGTTATCGCTCTGTCGATGATGTGGTTAAACGTTTTGAAGATGAGCTGCTGCAGAATATGCAGGACATCAATGATGTTGCGCTGGAGGCTCGTTTTGGCGATGCGCAGCTGGACCCTACGCCCACGATGATCAAGCGCATGGAGATCCTCAAGGCTAATCGCTCGAAAGTTTTGGCGCTTAACAGCGAAAATGGGGATCCCGTGTTCACGCATAAGGCTACGATTTTCATGCATGAGTATTTTCGCGACCGTCTGCGCTCAACATTTTCTGATGAGACCGATCTTGACCTGTATCTGGCTTTTGCTCTCGCGGGTCACCATAACCTTATCCAGTACTGGCTCGAGGTCCGTCCTGATTTGGAGGCACGCACCGTTGCCGCTGCGCTCAATCGCATGTTCTATGCGCCGCTGTTTGTCGACGATACCGCGCGCCATTGGCACCCACGTATCCCCGATTTTGAAAAGCTGCTCGGGTGAGCGGCTGTTTTTTAGGGATGAACGGTTGCTCATGCAGTGAGCTCAAAGTGCTCCGGCCCTATGAATCGGCTTTAAGCATGGTCATTTATCTGCTATTTGGAACGAAATTAAGTTATGTGTACCAGATGATGGGACACATAACGGCTTTTTGTCCCACAACACCAAATAAACCCCTCGTAAACTAAAGCTACGTTCAAAAGAACCACTGCAGTAGTTCAACGTGTGACGGCACAGAAAAGCCGCGAGCGCTCTCTCACCTTCGCTCGCGGCTGGACTGCGCCATCATTCCGTACACCTTCACATGATTAGGATGTGATATTCAGTGGTTACGCTCGGAAAGAACATGCGCAGCGTCTCGATTGTAGGCGTAGGCTGCACCCCGTTCAAGGATTTTGAGGAGCATCCCGAGACCCAGGGCATTGGCGAGGGCGAGGCGTTTGGCTATGCGGCCCTCGAGGCAATTGCCGATGCCGGTCTTGAGCCCCGCGATATCGACTTTTTCTATCACGGCAGCGCCAATCCGTATCTCGTTGGCGATTGCATTACCCCAAACATGCAGGTTGCCGATTGGTTTGGCGTTCGTGCCAAGGGCTCTGTCCATCATTCCGAGGCTTGCTGCACGGGCTACGTCGCCCTTGAGCAGGCCGTGATGGCAGTCGCCTCCGGTGCCTACGATGTTGTCCTTACGGGTGCCTGCGATTTGGCTTCGACGCTTCCCGTTGAGCATATGCCCTCCCATATTCGTCAGGACTTTACGCTCGACGTCATGATTCCCTCGCTCGATAAGATCTATGACCGTGCTTATGGTCGCCCGCTCGATGGCGCCTTTGGCGTGTCGTTCGATAACTGGATCAACGAGTATTCGATGCAGTACGACCTTACCGCCGAGCAGATCGATGACGCCCTGAACGGCCTTACCAAGAGCCTTCGCCGCGGTGCCGTCCTGAATCCCCTTGCCTGGTACGAGACCACGGTCGAGGAGGACGCGAAGGCAGCTGGGTTCGATACCGCCGATGAGTATCTCAAGAGCATGTACAACCCGCGCGTTACGCAGTACCTGCGCGTTACCGGCTTTGAGAAGAAGTGCGACGGTGCCGCCGCTGTTGTCGTAATGCCCACGGAGAAGGCCAAGGCCATGGGTGTCCCGTATGCACCTATCGAGGTTCTGGGTACGGGCGCCTCTGCTGTCGAGGCCGGTCTGCTCCACAACGAGCACTGGGCTACCGAGCTTGCCGCCAAGCAGGTCTATGACCTTACCGGCGTGAGCCCCGACGAGATCGACCTGTTCATGTGCAACGACTTCTTCCTGGCTTCTGAGATCGTTTCGGCCGAGGAGTGCGGCTATATTCCGCGCGGCGAGGCTTGGAAGTACGCGATCGATGGTCGCACCGCTTTTGACGGGGATAAGCCCATCAACCCGCACGGTGGCCGTTGCAACTTCGGTCACGCTCATGGCGCATCCGGCATCGCCGATATCGTCGAGGCCGTCAAGCAGATGCGTGGCGTCGCCGGTGCTACCCAGATGAAGAAGATCCCCGAGACGGCGTTCCTGCGCGGTTTTGGCGGCTCTCAGAACGTGCGCTGTCAGATTCTTCGTACCGTCGCCTAAGCGACCGCGGTTTTCGATTTCCCATAAGGAGTATTCTCATGCAACTCAAAGATATGGAGCCCGTGGTCAAGAAGTTCTACACGGGTCTTGAAGAGGGCATCTATTGGGCACGTCAGTGCCCCGAGTGCGGAGCTGTCGAGTTTCCGCCCCACCTTGCCTGCAATGCCTGCGGCTACCACAAGACCGACTGGGTTCAGGTTTCCGGTCACGGCCGTCTGATCGATTTTACCCTGCCTGGTCCGCAGAACGACAAGCCCTACCTCAAGGAGTATGGCAAGTACGCCTACGGCGCCGTCGATATCGACGAGGGTTCTCAGTACACCTACGTCATCTACGGCATTACCAAGAAGAAGGCCCCCGAGATTCGCGCCAAACTCATGGCGGGCGAGACCGTTGGCGTCCATGCCAAGGTCATCGACCGTCCGGGCTACAAAGAGCTTACGTTCGAGCTTGACGACTAAGTTTTCACCCTTGTAACAATTCGATTCCTCTCTTAGGCCACGGCGGGACCCATGTCTCCAGCCCGCCGTGGTCGCCCCTCTTTTTTATCTTAGAAAGGCTTTGCCATGAACGAAGAACTCACTCAGCAGATTTGCGATTTTGCCAAGTCCGCCTACAACTATGACGGCGATGTGACCCCCGAGACGACGTTCGAGACCCTGGGCAAGGGCTCGATGAAGATGATTGCCCTGACGTCCATGATCGAGAACGAGCTCGATGCCGAGGTTCCCGTTCGCGAGGCCATGGTCATGAAGACCATCGGCGAGCTTATCGAGCGCACTGCCGAAGAGATGGAGTAACTGCCATGGACCTGATGCAGACCCTGCGCGAGCAGGCTGCCGCCAAGCCTATGCGCGTTGCTTTTCCCGAGGGCGAAAACGAGACCATGATGCAGGCGGTCGCAAAGATCGCCGCCGAGCATCTTGCCGAATGCGTGCTGGTTGGCGACGGCGGTAAGCTCAAGGAGCTTGCCGATGAGCGCGGCATCTCCCTTGACGGCATCGAGATTGTCGATGTGACCGACGAGGAGGCGAACGCCGCCTGCTGTGAGCGCTACCTTTCGCATCCGGATTGCAAGTTTAAGCCCAAGGGCGCCGCGCGCCGTATGACGCGCCCGCTTGAGCGCGCTCTTATTATGCAGGTGTTCGGCGATGTCGACGTAATGTTCGCCGGCATCGATAACGCCACGGGCGACATCATCCTGGCGGGACAGACCATCGTCGGCCTTGCCGACGGGGTGGACACCGTGAGCTCGTGCGGTATCGCCGACATTCCCAACTGGAACGGCGGCGAAGGCGGCCTTCTGGCTTTTGGCGATTCCGCCGTTTGCGTTGACCCCACGAGTGAGGAGCTTGCCTCGATCGCGATTTCGTCGAGCGAAACGGTGCGTTCGCTGACCGGATGGGATATCCGTTGCGCGCTGCTTTCGCATTCGACTGACGGTTCGATGGATAACGAACTTGTCGACAAGGTGCGTCGTGCTCGCGAGATTGCCAACGATCGCCGTCCCGACCTTGCCATCGACGGCGAGTTCCAGTTTGATTCGGCGATTAACCCCAAGGTTGCGGCCAAGAAGGTACATCGTGAGTCCGCTGTTGCGGGCCAAGCCAACGTGGTCATCTGGCCCGATATCAATGTGGGCAATATCGGCGTCAAGATCATCCAGAATCTGACCGGTGCAAATGCCTACGGCCCCATGCTTCAGGGCTTCAAGAAGATTGTGTGCGATTGCTCGCGCTCTGCGCCCGTCGACGAGATCGTCGGCAACGTGGTGATGAGCTGCGTGCGTGCCCAGGCGCTTAAGGAGGCTTAAGGCATGTCCGATAAAAAGACTCCCTGGCGTGTCCTGGTAATCAACCCGGGTTCCACTTCCACGAAGGTGGGCGTTTTTGAGGGCGATGAGTGCAAGCTCAGCAAGAACGTTGCGCACGATGCAAAGGACCTTGCCCAGTTCGATGGGGTTTCGGCTCAGATGCCGTATCGCTGCGATCTGATTCTTGGAGCACTGGAGGAGGCGGGCCTAAAGCTCGAGGACTTTGATGCATTTGTCGGTCGCGGCGGCGGCTTGCTTTCGCTGCCCGGTGGTACGTATGCCATCAATGAGGTCATGCTCGAGCATGCCCGCATCGGTGCGAACGGCATTCAGCACCCGGCGCAGCTGGGTCCCCAGATTGCCCATGAGTTCGCCTCAAAGACGGGAAAGCCCGCTTTTGTGGTGAATCCTCCCGATACCGACGAGCTGTGCGACCTCGCACGTATGACGGGCATTAAGGGTGTGTATCGAAACGTGCACCTGCACGCCCTTAATCTCAAAGAGACCGCCATCCGCCATGCGGCAAAGCTCGGTCGCCCCTATGATGAGTGCAACTTCATCGTTTGCCATATCGGCGGAGGCATCTCTATCTCGGCTCATCTTAAGGGCAAGATGGTTGACGGCAACGACATCGTCGGCGGCGAGGGCCCTATGGCACCGACGCGCTGCGGATCGGTTCCCGCGATCGAGATCGCAAAGTACACCGCGGAACACGGCCTTGATGTCGCCCGCGCCCATTGCATGAAGACCGGCGGTTTTGTCGATCTTTTGGGTACCTCCGATGCCATCGAGGTATGCGATCGTGCTGCAGCGGGCGATAAGGCCGCAACTCGCGCCTGGGATGCAATGGTCTACCAAATCTGCAAGTGGATTGGCGAGATGGCCTGTGTGCTGAAGGGCGATGTCGACGGCATCTTGCTCGGAGGCGGCATGGTCCACAGCAAGGAGCTCGTTGCCTCGATTGAGGAGTGCTGCTCTTGGATCGCCCCCGTATCGGCTTATCCCGGCGAGTTTGAACTCGAGGCGATGGCGTCCGGCGCCTGCCGCGTGCTCGATGGCGTCGAGGAGGCGCTCGTGTACAGCGGAGAGCCCGTGTTCGCCGGATTCAACGACTGATAGTGCTGTATTTGGGGCGGCCGATGGTGACGTCCTGCCGCCCCGACCCTTTTCTTTAAGTGTAAGGATGGATCATGGATAAAACCAAGATTAAGTACCTGGTGGGCATTTATGCCGCCGCCATGTGCATTATGGGCATGTTGGTGCCCGTCCCCATCGTGGCCTCTGTCGCGGCGGCGTTTCCCAACGAAAACATCGCTGCCGTCCAGATGATCATCGGCATCATCCCGTTGATGATGGCGCTGTCCGCCATGCTCGTGTCTTCCCAGCTCGCCTCTCGTGTGTCCAAGAAGAAGACGACGCTTGTCGGTCACGTTATCGTGATGCTGGCAGGCGCCTCGGTGCTGGTGTTCCACGACTCACTCGGCCAGGTCTTAGCGGCGTCTGCCGTGATGGGCCTTGGCCTCGGTGCCGTGCAGAACTCGACCGACGCCTTGATCGCCGACTATTTCGGCGGAAAGCAGCGCTCGTTTGTCATGGGCATCTACTCCACTTTTGTTGCACTGGGCGGCATTATCTGGACGATGGTTTCCGGCATTTTGGGTTCTGCCGAGTGGTTCCACAGCTATGCGGCGTACTTCATCATGATCATTTTCATCGTGATCGAGGCTGTTTGTCTTCCCGAGGGTCATCTTGAGCCCAAGCGCAAGGTCAATGTGTTTGCCAATATGCCTAAAGAGGTCGCGATTATCACGCTCATGAGCTTTGTGTTCGTACTCACGTTCCAGCTCTTCAGCTCCAACGTTTCGCTGCTTGTCGAGGGTCGCGGCTTTGGCGGTACCGTGGAGTCCGGTCTTGCCTCTACCGTTATGACCGTTGCCGGTATTGCGGCTGGTCTTTTGGTCGGTCCGCTGTTTGCCAAGTTTAAGAACCTGGCTATGCCGATCGCATGGGGCGTGACGCTCGTTGGCCTGGGCATGACGCTGGTTGCGCCCGCCTTTATGGTGCTGTGCGTTGCGGGCTTTGTCGTTGCGCTGGGCAAGGAGACCTACGTGCCGCTGGAGGGCAATTTTGCCGCCGGCAACTCTGCCCCCGAGGGACGTGCGTTTAACCTCGCCATTGGCATGGCAGGCATCAACTTTGGCATGGCACTGTCTCCCATTGTGTTTGAGGCCGTGACGTCGCCGTTTGGTGCAACGATTGACCAGAAGTTCATCGCCGGCATGATCGTCTGTGCGGCTTGTGTCGTCTTTGGCGCCATTAAGTATCGCAAGCTCACCCCGGCCCAGCTTGCCGAGGCCGAGACGATGGCGGCCAGCGGCGAGGCGGAGTAGCCGCTCTTGTAGTTGCTTTGCCGCACATCATGTTTTATCGGGGCCGCCGACATATGCCGGCGGCCCTCTTTCTATCAATGACTTTGAAAGGCTTTAGGCTATGAAGTTACCTGTCAACCGCGTTATCGGTATTCTCAACGGCTTCTTCAACCCGCTATTGCTCTGCGCGTTTCTCCCCATCATTGAAGGGGCGCCTGGCTTGGATCTGACGAGCCCCACGGGCTTTTGGGGACAACTCATCGTGGCCACGGTGATCGCCGAGGTTCTGAGCGCGCTCCCGCTGTTTGGCAAAACGGTTGGTATGTGCCTGGACTTTTTTGGTTTTGAGCAGGGGAGTGCATCACACAAGGTCGCCGGTACGGTCATCGGCGCCACGCTCCTTTTTATGGTGATCGGTTTTGGCGAGATTGCCTTCCAGGGAGGATTCGGAACGATTGAAGGCCGTACGTTCTTCGCGCGCTGGGCGGGCCTTGTCACAAAGGGGTGGGCTTTTGTGGTTATCGCCGGCGTGCTGCTCGATCCCTTTACAGCGGCTCTCGGCTGCATGATAGCTCGCGAAGAGAACTAATAGCTCCGCGCCTATCGAATGCCGGCGGACGGGGTGTCGGGGCTGTAGTCTTCCGAGCGTTTGCAGCCCTGTCACTCCGTCCGCCGGCATTCGACCGCAACATGTTGGTCAAGCATAATCTTTTGGATTCTTTTCGCGTGAGCGGCTTGGTTTTGGTAGGATTTGTCGGCGGCTTGACTAGGGGGTTTTATAACTGCCTTGCAGGTAGCCGCGTTGGTAACGTTTTACCGACTTGCCAAGAAACCCTCATAATTAATGTGTCTGTAAAATGACCAATTGCTTTGACCTGCTGAAACACTATATGTTGTGTTTGACCTAAAAAAAGAATACAGGATATAGAGGCGTCTTTGTCGTATGATAGATGGCGGACAGAGAACGAAGACCTTGTTCGTCCCATTTGGACACGCCTTTGAGCCGCTTGATCGGCCGCGAGGATTGTCCGCATGAGGACCTATGGTTTATCGAGAACACAGATTGCGCGACGGCGCCGCAAGACAGGGACAAGCCCTGCCAGGCATCGTTTGGCTCTGAAGCGCAATGGGATTACGACGCGAAAGAGGCAAGAGGATGAAGATCATCAAGCGCAGCGGCACCGAGGTTGCCTTTGACATCGATAAGATCGTCAATGCGATTCGCGCCGCCAACTTGGAGGTCGAGGAGGGCTCTCGTCTTACCGACCGCCAGGTGATCTACGCGGCGCAAAACGTCGCCGAGGCATGTGAGAAGGCCGGCCATACCGTATCGGTCGAGGAGATCCAGGATCTGGTCGAGGACGAGATCATGCGTCTCGACTGCTATGAGGTCGCTCGCCGCTACATCATCTATCGTTATGTTCAGAGCCTGAAGCGCCAAAAGAACACGACCGACGACAAGATCCTGTCGCTGATCGAGTGCAATAACGAAGAGGTTAAGCAGGAGAACTCCAATAAGAATCCGACCGTCAATTCCGTTCAGCGCGACTATATGGCCGGCGAGATTTCCAAGGACCTGACCCAACGCGTGCTGCTGCCCCAGGAGATCGTGGATGCCCATAATGAGGGTCTGATCCATTTCCACGATTCGGATTACTTTGCCCAGCACATGCACAACTGCGATCTGGTGAACCTGGAGGACATGCTCCAGAACGGCACCGTTATCTCGGGCACGCTGATCGAGAAGCCGCACAGCTTCTCGACCGCCTGCAACATTGCGACGCAGATTATCGCCCAGGTTGCTTCCTCCCAGTACGGCGGTCAGTCTATTTCGCTGACCCATCTCGCCCCGTTCGTTGAGGTGAGCCGTCAAAAGATTCGCGGCGAGGTTGCTCGCGAGCTTGAGGAGCTCGGTGTTTCGGCATCTGCCGAGAAGGTTCGCGAGGTCGTTGAGGAACGCCTGCGCGATGAGATTCGTCGCGGCGTCCAGACGATTCAGTATCAGGTCGTGACCCTTATGACCACGAATGGCCAGGCGCCGTTCGTGACGGTCTTTATGTATCTCAATGAGGCCCGTACGCCCCAGGAGAAGCACGACCTTGCCATGATTGTGGAGGAGACGCTTCGTCAACGCTATGAGGGCGTTAAGAACGAAGCCGGCGTGTGGATCACCCCGGCGTTTCCCAAGCTCATCTACGTGCTCGAGGACGATAACATCCGCGAGGATTCGCCGTACTTCTATCTGACCAAGCTCGCCGCCAAGTGCACCGCCAAGCGCATGGTGCCCGACTACATCTCCGAGAAGAAGATGCGCGAGCTCAAGCTGTCTAAGGGCGAGACCGCCGGCAACGGCGATTGCTATACCTGCATGGGTTGCCGCAGTTTCCTGACGCCCGACCGTTCGGGCAACGGCTTTAACAATGTCGCCAACGCTCTGAACTATGACCCGACCAAGCCTAAGTACTATGGTCGCTTTAACCAGGGTGTTGTGACCATCAACCTGCCCGATGTTGCGCTGAGCTCGCATCAGGACATGGACAAGTTCTGGAAGATCTTCGATGAGCGCCTTGAGCTGTGCCACCGCGCCCTGCTGTGCCGTCATGAGCGCCTGATGGGCACGCTTTCGGATGCTGCGCCGATTCTTTGGCAGTACGGTGCCTTGGCGCGCCTTAAGAAGGGCGAGACGATCGACAAGCTGCTCGTGGGCGGTTATTCCACCATTAGCCTGGGTTACGCCGGTCTGTATGAGTGCGTCAAGTACATGACGGGCCACAGCCACACCGAGAAGGAGGGCACGCCGTTTGCCATGGCCGTCATGCAGCACATGAACGACAAGTGCGCCGAGTGGAAGGCCGAAAGCGATATCGACTTCTCGCTGTACGGCACCCCGCTTGAGTCGACGACCTACAAGTTCGCCAAGTGCCTGCAGCGCCGTTTCGGCATTATCCCGGGCGTGACGGACAAGGGCTACATTACTAACAGCTATCACGTCCACGTGTCCGAGGAGATCGATGCCTTCGACAAGCTTAAGTTTGAGGGCATGTTCCAGCAGCTTTCGCCGGGCGGTGCTATCTCCTACGTTGAGGTTCCCAACATGCAGGACAACCTCAAGGCGGTCATTCGCGTAATGCAGTACATCTACGACAACATCATGTACGCCGAGCTCAACACCAAGAGCGATTACTGCCAGGTGTGCGGCTATGACGGCGAGATTCGCATTGTCGAGGACGATGGCAAACTGGTGTGGGAGTGCCCCAATTGCGGCAATCGTGACCAGGAGAAGATGAATGTCGCCCGTCGAACGTGCGGCTACATCGGTACCCAGTTCTGGAACCAGGGTCGAACCGAGGAGATCCGCGACCGCGTGCTGCATCTCTAATAACCATCCCAGGCTGCCCCGTAGCGAGGCCCCGGACCTTTACTCGCTATTTCGGACAGTCCTGGCTCACGACGGAGGCGCCACTGGCGCCTCCTGTTCGTGCGGAACTCATATCGAGCAAAGGTCCGGGGCCTCGCGACGGGGCAGCCAAGTTGATGTAGCTGAGATGCAGTATGCGGTCTGCTCACTCCTCGAAGTTCTTGGCAGAAATAATTCGAGCTGCAGCTGCGATTTACTTGCGATGGCGGTTGAGCCGCAACCCAGTTTTTATTGGACCTCGAACCCCATACTCGATGTTCGCTTCGTTCACCGAGTGTCGCTCGCGAGGGATCTGGAGCATATCGTCCCGCCCGCAGTTTCGCAGGCCGAAGGCCGAGAATGTTTGAGGACGGGATGATATGCTCCAGACCCCCAGGAAGGTTACCTATGAACTACGCGAACATTAAGTATTTCGACATTGCTGATGGAGAAGGCGTTCGTACTTCTCTGTTTGTGAGTGGGTGCCGTCGTGGGTGCAAGAATTGTTTTAACTCCGTCGCGTGGGACTTTGCCGCGGGTGAACCGTTCGATCGTGCCGTCGAGGACAAAATCATCGAGAGTCTTGATCATCCCTTTATTGATGGCCTGACGATTCTGGGCGGGGAGCCTATGGAACCCGAGAACCAGGCGGGGCTCGTTGATTTTATCGAACGCGTGCGTGCGACCTACCCTGTGGAGTCTGGGAAGACCATTTGGTGCTTTACCGGTGATGTGCTCGAGGAACTAATGCCGGGTGGCCGTCACCATACCGACGTGACGGACCGTATCCTTGCTTGCCTCGACATGCTGGTAGACGGTCCGTTCGTTCAAGATCTGTACGATATCTCGTTGCGCTTTAGGGGCTCGAGTAATCAGCGCGTGATCGACATGAACGCCTCGCGCGCTCGTGCTGCGCGCGAGGGCGTTGCGCTTTGCGACGCTGTGGAGCTTTGGCGGGACGATCCGGTCTATTCGACCCATACTATGTAGCTGGAAGAGGTTGCGTGCCAGCGTGGTACCATAGCGCGAACGCGAAATCGAAAAAAGTGAGGCCCAGATGGTCGATCAGGAAAAAGTCGAGACTGCTATTAAGCTGCTGCTTGAAGGTATAGGCGAGGACCCAACTCGTGAGGGCCTGCTGGAGACCCCGGCACGCGTCGCCCGTATGTATGGCGAGATTGCCGGCGGTATGGGCCAGAGTGCCGAGGAGCACCTGTCCAAAACCTTTGCCGTCGCTTCGAACGATTTGGTTATCGAGCGCGACATTACGTTTTACTCGCTGTGCGAGCACCATCTGCTGCCGTTTTATGGCAAGGCTGCGATCGGCTATATCCCTAACGGTCGCGTGGCGGGTCTGTCTAAGCTTGCTCGCACGGTTGAGGTCTATGCCCGTCGTCTGCAGCTGCAGGAGCAGCTGTGCGCGCAGGTTGCCGATGCCCTCATGGAATATCTTGCTCCCCAAGGGGCGATCGTGCTGATGGAAGCCGAGCATATGTGCATGACCATGCGCGGCGTGCAAAAGCCCGGTACCAAGACCGTAACGCTTGCTCGTCGCGGTGTCTTTGAGACCGATCCCGCGCTCGAGGAGCGATTCTTTAGGATGCTGGACCGCTAACCATGAGAGTCGTCAACGACTTTACATCGAAGACCGATGAGGGGACGCCGCGTCGCGGTTTTATGGCTTCGGGCCTGACTCCCTTTGGCGCCATGCCTCGCATTGATTACATTTGTGCCAACGGGCTGTTCCGGCGGCACCTGGGCAACATTGCACAGTTGGAATCGGGGCGCATCTTTTGCCGCCACGGTATTGACCATCTGCTGGATGTCGCGCGCATTATGTGGATTAAGAATCTTGAGGAACAGCTCGAATTTGACCGCGAGGTCATCTACGCCACGGCACTTCTTCACGATATCGGCAAAGATGAACAGTATGAATCGGGTATATCCCATGATGTTGCAAGCGAGCGCGTCGCTGATGCGATTCTTGGCGGCATGCCCGATGACGTGGCATTTGATCCGGCCGATGCCGCGGCCATTAAGACGGCCATTTTAGGCCATAGAAAGCTGCGCGTGAACAGCCAACCGCTTGAGCGTCTGCTCTATGCAGCCGACAAAGCGTCGCGCGCCTGCTTTGCATGCCCCGCGCGCAATGCCTGCAACTGGAGCGATGATAAAAAGAACCTGTCGATTCGCGTGTAGTTGGTTTGCGCGGTCGGGGTTCTAAACGAAGGAGACGATCGCGATGGATAACAAGAAACTGCCCGAGAATGCAACCAAGACTGAAGGCGCCGAGCTCGCCCGCCGTGGAAGGGGCGAAATATCCACCGCAACGGCGGTGCCCCACGTGGGCTATGACGATCTGTGCCATGCCGATCGCATCACCGTTGAAGGTCTTGAGATCTTTGCCAACCACGGCGTGTATCCCGAGGAGAACGCCCTGGGCCAGAAGTTCATCGTGTCCTTGGTGCTCTATGCCGACCTGCGTGCAGCAGGGGAGCACGATAACCTGGATGCCTCGATTGATTACGGCTCGGTGTGCCACGATGTCGATGGCTATCTGCGCGAACATACGTTTAAGCTCATCGAGGCCGCAGCCGAGGGCGTGGCCCAGATGCTGCTACGTCGTTACCCTCTGCTGCTCGGCGTGCGTGTTAAGCTCGATAAGCCTTGGGCGCCCGTCGGTCTTCCCCTGGCAAGCTGCGGTGTCGAGATCGAGCGCGTGCGCTAACCGGTTCTAATACGTCTCTATGGGTGGCTGCTTGAGCCGCTGCGACAGAGCTCTATTGTTGGGGCAGTACGTGTCGAGCAGGGCGTGAAACCGCTGATTGTGGCTTGGCTCGAGCAAGTGGACGAGCTCGTGGGCGACAACCATGTCAAGGCACTCGACGGGGTAGGCGGCAAGCTCGCGTGCGATGCGAATGGCACCGGTTTTGGGCGTACACGAGCCCCAGCGCGTTTTCATGCTGCGCACGGAAACGCGGGAAGCGGCGACACCCATTGCGATTTCGTATGTGCGCACCATATCGCGCAGCGCCGTGGTGACCTCGGATGTATAGAGCTGGTCGATGCGGGCTTGGAGCTCATCGGGCGTTAGGCCGTCGAGGGCCGTGCGCTGCTTTGCCTGCGCGCGCCCACTTGGCTCGTCGGTACCCATAAAACTTGCGAAGGTGGCCTGTTTGGGTCGCGGTGCGGGTGATGCAAAGTTGTGATCGAGCGCATCTTGTACCGTGATGGGCTTGCCCCAAAGCGCAATGATGGACGAGGGGCTGAGCGGCTCTTGCGCCGTCGCCTGACGTTGCTCGCGCTGGGCAAGTCGGCTGATAATCCAGGCGCTGTTGCGCTTCACAAATGCTTCGATACGCTCGCGGGTGGCACCGAGCGGTGCGCTTGCGTGGACCTCACCGCTCGATGTGACGCGTAGGTTGAAGTTCTTGACACGCTTTTTGGTAACGACGACGGGGATGGGCATCCTATCCGGTCGGGATACGGAAATCGTAAACTGCTGCGTCAAAAGCGGTCCTTCAGATTGGGGACGGGCCGGCATGTCGACCGTTCGGCATGCCGGCCCGCTCAAGGGATGTGAAATTAATAACGCTCAAAGAAGGCAAGCGCGTTGTCGCTGCAGAGCTTTTGCATCACGGTCTTGCCAAAATGCTTGGAGAGCATGTTCTGGAACTCGGGCATCTTGCTGGCATCGGAGAGGAAAGCGGGCACCGTGGCGCCGTCCCAGTCGCCGCCGAGCGCGATGACGTCCTCGCCGCCCAGGTCGAGCCAGTGCTCGATATGTGCCGCCAGCTGATCGAAGGTGACGTCTGCGGCGGTCTTGTCGGTTGCGTCGTTGGAAAGGAACTCGCTGCAGTAGTTGAGGCCGACGATGCCACCCATGTCGCGAATGGTGCGGAACTGGTCGTCGGTAAGATTGCGTTTGGCGCCGCAAACCGCACGGGAGTTGGAGTGGCTGGCGACGAAGGGACGCGTGGCGCGGGCGGCGACCTCGTCAAAGCACTCATCGTTGAGATGGGAGACGTCAAGCACCATGCCGGCGTGCTCCATCTGCGTAAGTGCCTCGATGCCGGCGGCGGTGAGGCCGGCGTGGGTATCGTGTCCGCTCGCGAGCGGCCCCTGCGCGTTCCAGCTGAGTGATGACATGAGTACGCCCAAGCTCTTGAGCACCTCGATCAGTGCGGGGTCCTCGGCAAAGAACGTGGCGTTTTCGATGGTGTGGATGCAGGCGACCTTGCCGTCCTTGAGCGCGGGGCGAATGTCAGCGGCGCTGCGCACGTTGACCATGCGATCGTGGTTGAGCATGGCCTGGCCGCTCATATGCGCCATGATCTGCGCCTGGAAGCGCGCGGCGTGGGCGGAGGGAATCTCGTCGGGGACAAACGTGGCGAAGCACTGTGCCCACGGTGTGTTGCCGATCTTTGTGAGCGAGATGGCGCAGGCGTTGCCCTCGATGAGGTCGAAATCTTGCGGATGCGTCTCGTCGCCGGGGAAATAACCGTCGGTTCCGGCGGTAAAGCGCAGGTCGAGATCGAGTGTGGCCCAGCCGATGCGGTCGGCGGTGTCGCAGTGCAAGTCAAATACGGGATATGCCATGGTTCCTCCGGTTGCAGCGTTTCTTTGCAAACTGTCTTCGAATTGTATGACTAGGGTATAGTTAGCGCCATACGTTCATGGCGGCCCGCTTTGTGTGCCGCCCTTATCACGGAGGTTTCCATGTCCAACCAGGGCAAGAAGGTCAAGACTCATTATCGCGGCACGCTCGACGACGGCACGCAGTTCGATAGCTCCTACGATCGCGGCGAGCCGCTGGAGTTCACCTGCGGTGCCGGTCAGATGATCAAGGGCTTCGATGCCGCCGTTGTCGACATGCAGGTGGGCGAGAAGAAGACCGTGCACATTCCTGCTGCCGATGCCTACGGCGAGCACAATCCCGAGATGGTTATCACCTTCCCGGCCGAGCAGGTTCCCAACATCGAGCAGATCGAGAAGGGCATGAAGCTCTTCCTGTCCACGCCGAGCGGCATGCCTGTCCCTGCCGTTGTCATCGATGTGACGCCCGAGGCCGTGACGCTCGATGCTAACCACGAACTGGCCGGCAAGGATCTCAACTTTGATATCGAGCTCGTCGAGGTCGAGGGTTAGAGTATGCCTGAACGCTTGGTTTCGACGACATGCTTGGGAAATCTCAACGATCCGTCCTATGAACTCCTGCTTCGTCGGGAGCTGGGTGGCATCTTTGAAGTTGACGAGCTACTGCTCGATTGGGACCAGGCTGATGTATGCGCGTTTGCGGGCGTGACGGAGCTGGGGCGCACGGTCGATGTTCGGCTGGATACTGCCGACGGCAGTCGTCTTGCCGACGGCGACGTGCTCGCCATCGACCGTTCGGGCATGGTGCCCGTGGCGGTTGTCGTGCGCCTGCGCAGCGCCGAGGTCTATTTGGTCGAAGTCGACCGCATGGATCCGATTGCGCTCGCGCATGCGTGCTGGGAGATCGGCAATATGCACGCGCCGCTTTTCCGAGGCGATTCGGACGAGCATACCGTACGCATGTATACGCCGGTACAGCCTGTTTTGGGCCGCATGCTCCGGGGTGTCGAGGGCGTTATGCTCTCGGTGGTTACCTGTGAACTCGATACGGACCGGCGCTTTGCGTCGAGTGCGGCGGAGGTCGTCGTGAGTATGGCTCCCGACTTTACGATCGTAAAAAAGGCGCGCGGTTAACGTGCGTATGAGCAAGACGGACTTTGAGAGGCAGCTATTCAAAGTCCGTCTTGCTGTTGATGAGATGCTGTGGGGGAAAGCATATGGGTCTTGAGAGAATCAAGCTGATTGCATGCGATTTGGACGGCACGTTGCTGCATCCGGGGGAGTGCGAGCCGCGTTCCGAGGCCTTTGAGCTCATCGATGAGCTGCATCGTCGTGGCATCGTGTTTATGCCGGCGAGCGGCCGTCAATATGCGAGCTTGCGCTATCTGTTTGCCCCGGTGGCCGATGAGCTCGCCTATGTATGCGAAAACGGAGCCCTCGTGATGAGCGAGGGGCGTGCCGTTGTCAAGCGTTCCATGGAGCGTAACCTTGCTATGGATATCGCGAATGCCGTGGTTGCGTATCCCCATGCCGACGTGACCCTTTCCTGCGAGGGACACCTCTACACCATAAGCGGCAACGATGCATTCGTCGACCATTTGCGCTACGAGGTCCATTGCGATGTGGCGGTGGTCGACCGCCCCGAGGACATCGACGAGGACGTCATTAAGATCGCGTTTCAAACGCCCGAGGCAGAGCAGCCGGCGGCGCTGGAGTATTTCGTCCGTCGCTTTGGCGACCGGGTCGATGTGATGACGTCGGGAACCGAATGGACCGACTTTATCGGCTTTGATTCGGGCAAGGGGTCCGCGCTTGCCGATTATGGTCGTGCGCTGGGGATCTCACCTAACGAAATGATGGCGTTTGGCGATAATGAAAACGACCGCGACATGCTCAACGTGGTGGGCCATCCCTATCTGATGGAGAGCTGCAATCCCAGCATGCGCGGTATCAACGACCGCGTCCGTTACGTGCGCACGGTCGAAGAAGAGCTGCGTCGCCTACTTGCTGAGTAGACATTTGGGACATGCCTGGAAATCTTCCTTTTGCCGCAATCGGTGAAAAGTTGATTTTAAGGCATGCCCCAAAATCTACCTACAGTTGGGGCAGAGGCCCTCGAAGATGGTGTAGTGCGAGCTGACGCTCCATCCGATTTGTTCGGATGCCCTGGCGTCGAGCTGGGTATTGAAGGGGAGCGGCACATCGATGACGCGGCCACACGAGGTGCAAATGATATGCGCATGCGGTTCGATGGCACGATCGAAGCGGCTGCCGCCCGGCGTTTTAATCGAGAGAATCTCCCCGGCATCGGCCAAGAGATTGAGGTTGCGGTAGACCGTACCGCGGCTGATTTTGTCATCCTGCGCGCGCACAGCGTTGTAGATCTCATCGGCGGTGGGATGGTTGTAGCTTTGGCGCACGGCATCAAGAACTAGCTTTCGCTGCCTGGTATTCCTTCTTTGCACCGCCATGCGCCTCGCCTCTTTTCTATTAACGGACGTAGGTAAATGATACCGTATTTAGCACACAATACTAATAATGAGGAGTGAAACCGTCTTCATTGGCAAGTGGGGCTCGGACCTGGGCGTCTACGAGGCGAAAACGCGTTCCCATGCGCTCGTAGGAGGCATGAAGCGCCTCGAGATGAGATAGGATGTTTGCCGGAGCTCCCTGTATCTCCATCTCGACTGAGCCGTCTTCCATGTTACGCACCCAGCCGGTGAGTGCGCGTGCCTGCGCGAGGTTGGTGTTGGTAAAGCGAAAACCAACGCCTTGGACCTGTCCCTCCCAGCGCAGGAAATAGCGCAGGGGAGTGTCTTGAGTGGCCTCGTCGCTTGCGAGCACAGTAAGCCTGCGGCGCAGCTCGAGCTCGACGCCAGAGGGCTTTTGGGGCTCGCGGCTGCCGCCGGCGACGCCCGAGAAAAGCTTGTCGAAAATACCCATCGCTAGGCCTGCTTGACAGAATCGGCGGGGAAGGTAATGCCGGTCTGTTGGCGCACGGCATCCATGATGCGCAGCGAGACAAGCGTGACATCGCGATAGTGGCCAAGCTCGTGACGTCCCGCCGGGGTCTCCCAAATCTCTTCCTTGACGTTATCGATGCCGCCGATGGCGGTGATAAAGTCTGCGAGTTCGTATTCCATGGTGTTGCTCGATTTGGGCAGGTCGAGCACGCGGCCGTTGTCGCTCTGTTCGCGCGGCGCCTCGGTCGCCGAGCCGCGTACGACATCGCCGCGATAGTCGATGCGGACGTTGCGGGGCGTGGACAGATGGTCAATCTGGATAGTGCCACGCTCGCCTTCGATCTGCGAGGGCAGTAGGTCATTCGTAATTTTGGAGTGCGCGAGCTCGACGGAGATACGGCCACCACCGTAGCTGGCGAGGATGGAACCGCAGCCATCGATGGGGCCATGGGTGAGCTCTTGCGTGGTGGGGTCGAGCAGAGTAGCCATGCTCGTAAGGCCGGAGGGCATGCCGAAGATCTCGACCATGGGCTCGACGGTGTAGACGCCAATATCCATGAGGGAGCCCGAGGCCATGTGGCAGTCGAAGATATTGGTGGCGCGTCCCGCGAGAACCTCGTTGTAGCGTGAAGAATACTTGCCAAAGCGCAGTGAGGCGCGACGAATGGGCGCAATCTCGCCCAGGGCGTCCTCGATGGCGTGGAAAGCGGGGTCATGGAGCGGGCGCATGGCCTCGAGGGCTACGACGCCCGCCGCCTCGGCGGCGCGGAAGACTTCCAGCGCCTGCGCCTCGGTGGCGCAGAAGGGCTTCTCGACGATGACGTGCTTGCCGCTGGCGATGCAGGCAAGGGCCTGCTCGTAGTGAAGTGCGTTTGGGCTGCCGATATAGACGGCGTCGACGTCGGCGGCTGCTGCAAGCTCATCAAGTGAAGTAAAGTTTCGTTCGCCGCCGTGCTCGGCAGTAAAGGCGGCGCCGCGCTCGGCGTTGCGCGAGAGCGTGCCTACGAATACAGCCTGGTCGTTGGCATTGACGACCTGGATAAAGTCGTCGGTGATCATGGATGTGCCGATGGTCGCGATGCGCAGCATACGTCCCCCTTGCGTTGTTTTGGTCTACAGGATGAGTGTAGCGCGTGGGGATATAAAGCTGCGCGAAAACGCTATTACAGGTCGCTCTCGTTAAAGCCGGTGTCGATATCGAGGTTGACTCCATCGGCCGCAGTGGTGGCGAGCTCGTCGCAGCGCTCGTTGAGCTCGTGGCCGGCATGCCCCTTAACCCAGATGAACTCCACCTTATGCTTGCTCTTTGCGGCAAGCAGGCGCTCCCACAGGTCGCGGTTCTTAACGGGCTGCTTGTTGGCAGTTTTCCACCCGCGCTTTTTCCAACCGTCGATCCAGTGCTTGTTAAAGGCGTTGACGACGTACTGCGAGTCGGAGTGGACCTCGACCTCGCAGGGACGGTTGAGTGCCTCGAGCGCCACGATGACCGCCATGAGCTCCATGCGGTTGTTGGTGGTCTTGGCGTAGCCACGCGAAAGCTCGGAGGTGAAGGTCTTGCCGGCGGGGTTGGTGTATTTGAGCACGGCGCCGTAGCCACCGCGTCCCGGATTGGATCGAGCCGAGCCGTCGGTATAGATGATGACCTTCACAGACTTCCTTTCGTCGAGTTCCTCTCTTGCGGCTGTCTATTGTATCGCCGGTCCATCCTGTTTTATGCGAGGCGCGCCGCTCCACAAGGATGGTGGAGACGTTGTCGCCAAGAAAGATGGGCGACCTGAATTGTCAAGAGCTAGAGGGCTTTTAAAGCTGCCATTTCTATCCCGTCCCCAAATGGTTGGTTTTCGTGGATGATGCGATCGAGTTCGTCGAGGTATTGCCGCAGCAGGGGAGAGGGCTTGCGCTCATCGTGCATGATGTAGCCCACGCGCATCGTTGGGGCGTCTGCCAACGGAATCGATGCCATGCCCCATTGCATTTCATTGGAGAGGACACCGGTCGACAAAGTGAAACCGTTCGATGTGATGAGCAGATTGGTGAGCGTGCCACGGTCGGAAACGCGGATGTTGCGGTCGCAGGGGATATAGCTAAACGGCTCCTCGGCGTAATAGAAGGAGTTCGAGGTCCCCTGCTCAAAGCTGTAGCGCGTATAGGGCGTAAGGTCGGCAAGCGATAGCTGGGGGCGGCGTGCGAGCGGATGGCGCTCGCTAACGAAGACGTGGACCGTTGCATCGAAGAGGGGATGGAAGCTTGCGCGGGCGTCGGCGAAGGCCTTCTGCAGGACGCGGGCGTTAAAGTCATCCAGATACAGAATGCCGATATCGCTGCGAAATGCGCGGACGTCGTCGATGATCTGTGACGTGGTGGTCTCGCGCATGATGAACTCAAACTTACTGTCGCGGCAGCGCTCGACGACGTTGACAAAGGCCTCGACCGAAAAAGCGTAGTGCTGGGCCGAGACGGCAAGGCGTGCCTGGGGTGTGCCGCCGTCCTCGTAGCGGGCCTCGAGCATATCGGCCTGCTCTACGACCTGGCGCGCATAGCCTAAAAGCTCGGTGCCGTCGTTGGTGAGTGTGACGCCGCGGCTGGAGCGCGTAAAGATTTCCAGACGGAGCTCCTGCTCTAGGCTTTTGACGGCGTTGGAGATATTGGATTGCGCGGTATAGAGGCGCTGAGCTGCGGCGTTAATTGAGCCGGATTCTGCCACGGCGATAAGAAAACGAAGCTGCTGGAGGGTCATCGGCACCCGTCCTTTCGATAGCTATCTAAAAAACCGATAACAGGTTAGCGCTTTTAAGTGATTGACCGCGCGAAACAATGCTCGTACTATTCAAAACACACAAAGGCGGTAGGTAATTAAGCCGACCACGAGAACGGGATGTCAAAAGGAGGACCGCATATGAACTGCTTACTAAGACGAATGCCGGGCTCCTGCTTGCGCCCGTCGGCGTGATCAGGAGACGGCGACTTACTTCTCTTACTCTTATTACTTTTGTTCGATCAAGGAGATCATCATGAGCCAGTTTATCAACAACCCCGAGCACACCTTTGGTTTCGACACCCTGCAGCTGCACGTTGGCCAGGAGAGCGCCGACCCCGCATCCGATTCCCGTGCCGTGCCTATCTACCAGACCACGAGCTATGTGTTCCGCAACTCCCAGCACGCCGCTGACCGCTTTGGCCTTGCCGACGCCGGTAATATCTACGGTCGTCTGACCAACTCCACCCAGGGCGTCTTTGAGGACCGCATTGCCGCGCTCGAGGGCGGCGTTGCAGGTCTTGCCGTCGCCTCTGGCGCCGCCGCCATCACCTATACCCTGCAGGCCCTCGCTCAGGCCGGCGACCATGTGGTGGCCCAAAAGACCATCTACGGTGGTTCCTACAACCTGCTGGAGCACACGCTCTCCCAGTTTGGTGTCGAGACCACCTTCGTCGATGCCCACAACCTGGACGAGGTCGAGGGCGCCATCAGGGACAACACCACGGTCATTTACCTCGAGACGCTCGGTAACCCCAACTCCGATATCCCCAACATCGACGCTATCTCCGAGGTCGCTAAGAAGCATGGTCTTCCGGTTGTTGTCGATAACACCTTCGGCACCCCGTATCTGTTCCGTCCGCTGGAGCACGGCGCCAACATCGTCGTTCACTCTGCAACTAAGTTTATTGGCGGCCACGGCACCTCGTTGGGCGGCGTGATTATCGATGGCGGCAACTTTGACTGGAAGGCGAGCGGCAAGTATGCGCAGATCGCCGAGCCCAATCCCTCCTACCATGGCGTCTCGTTTGCCGAGGCCGCCGGCCCCGCTGCCTTCGCGACCTATGTCCGTGCTATCTTGCTGCGTGACGAGGGCGCCTGCATTAGCCCGTTTAACGCCTGGGTCCTGCTCCAGGGCACCGAGACCCTGTCGCTGCGCGTTGACCGCCATGTCGAGAACACCAAGAAGGTCGTTGAGTTCCTGATCGGTGACGGCCACGTCGCCAAGGTGAACCACCCGAGCCTGCCCGAGCACCCCGACCATGAGCTGTACCAGAATTATTTCCCCCGTGGCGGCGCCTCGATCTTCACCTTCGAGATCAAGGGCGGCCAGGAGGCTGCTTGGAAGTTCATCGACCACCTGCAGGTGTTCTCGCTGCTCGCCAACGTAGCCGACGTCAAGTCGCTCGTCGTGCACCCGGCTACCACCACGCACTCCCAGCTCTCTGCCGAGGAGCTTGCCGAGCAGAACATTACGCCCTCTACAATCCGTCTTTCCATTGGTACCGAGAACGCCGAGGACATCATTTGGGATCTGAAGCAGGCCTTTGCCGCGCTGGACGAGTAGGGCGACTTGTGCAAGGGCCCCTTGCGACTCGATAGGTATAACTGCATAAAATGCCTGCTCAAGGCGCCTGCGCGAACAATGGTTGCGCAGGCGCCTTTTTTGCATAGGAAGGGCGATATTACAGGGTTTTTGGCATGCTTTATGCATGCGAGTTGTGGAAAACTCCTGTTGAGAGGATGTGAGTTTTACGCAAATGACGTGCACCTTTTGAGAAAAACCGCAGGTCGCGATTTACTCGGGGTACTATGCAGCGCGATCGAATCACACGCAGCTTAAACGCAGCAAAAACTCACTACGGAGGTTTCCAGCTACATGAGGATCGATTCACGAAAACCGAAGGCCGCCGCCCTTTCTGCCACGCTTGCCGTGGCGCTTTTAGTGGGTGCCGGCGTAACCGATGCCCACGCGGCAACACTGTCCGACGCGGTCGGATCAACGCCGTCCGAGGCGACCCTGATGCAGCCCGTCGACTATCGTAGCGACGGCTTTGGCTCCATGCAGGAGTGGAACGCCTCGATGGGGGCCAAGCGCGATTCCCTAGAGGTCCGCGCGCAGATCATCATGAACATGTACGGTGACTATGCCACCGATGACGAGCGCGCTGTACTGCAGGGTTGTATCGACGGTGCGGGCAGTCTTTTGACGATGGAGGAGGTCGACGCGAAGTCGGCCGAGCTCGACGAGCTTCGCTCCACGCTCGAGGATGCTAAGCGCGAGGCGCTCGAGGCTGCGGCCGTCGAGGCAGAAGCTGCCGAGGCCGTTCAGACTTCGTATTACAACGCCGGCTCCGGCTCGTCTTACGCGTCTGCTGCGTATTACGCGAACGGCTCGGGCCTGACGCGCTCGAGCGGCGTCAATAACTACAACGGTCGTCGCGAGACCTATTACAGCAGCAACGTGTTGTATCACCACCGCACGGGTGAGTGGACGCTGGATTCCGAGGGCTTTTGGCGTGATTCCGACGGCTACTACGTGGTGGCTGCGAGCGATAAGTCCCAGGGCTCGACCTTTACGGGCTCTAAGGGCGAGTGCAAGGTCTACGATTCGGGTTGCGCAGCCGGAACTACCGATTACTACACCGGTTGGTAATCTGTCGGCATCGATTGCACATGATGGACGGGCGTCTTTACTGAGCTTTCGGGCAATGTAAAGTCGCCCGTTTTTATATGCATTTGGGTTAACAGAGCCCTTACCGTGGCACTACGTTGGGCATATGGGCGCGGGGCACACTAAGTCATGAGAAACAAGGTCTTTCTCGTGGAGGAAGTGATCCCATGAACGCTCGAGATGTCGCTATTGCCGTCGTTGCCCTTTTGATCGGATGTCTTGGTCCGACGGCGGCGTTAGTTGCCGGCTTGCAGTCCACTACGGGTGCTGCTCCTGTGGTTGTGAGCGCCTTGATTGCAGCGGCGCTGTTGGGAAGCGCCGGCGTGGTGCTTTGCCGCGATGACGAGGACGAGGTCCCGGAGTCGCAAAACGAGCCTCAGTTTTAGCCTCGGCCTAAATGCGACAGGCCTTCGCGAGCGATGGGATCCTCGCGAAGGCCTGTCTGCTTACATTGCGCGCGTCGCCGTGCGGGCGAGGCTACCAGCTGCTTTCTATTTCGCGAATCCTCTGGTAGAGCCAATCGTTTTGCGGCACTTGGATATCGTGTTTGGCGGCCAGGCGGCAGATGGTGCCCGCGAACTCCTCGACTTCGGTTTTACGTTGTGCGATGCGGTCCTGCGCCATCGAGGGCATGCCGGCGGGGTCGATTCCCTCGATGAGGTGCACCATCTGCGTCAGGTCTGCCTCGGTAAGCTCAACGCCCTCGGCGTTGGCGACCGCAAGTGTCTCGCGCATGGCGGAAACAAAGCAGCGACGCTGCTCGGAGTCCTGTTCCGTGGCGCTCCCGTACGTGCCGCCGTAGGCCATGCAGGTCTGGTTGATGCCATCGTTGAGCATGAGTTTGGCCCACATGCGGTGCGCAATGTCGCTCTCGACGGTATGGGCGATGCCGCAGCGCGTGTAGAGCTCATCGATGGCGGTGACGGTTGCGGGCTCGGTGCCTGCTGCCGCGCCAAAGCGAATCTCGCCCGCATTGGTAAAGGTGAGCGCGCCGTTAAGGAATACGGCGTCCATGCCCTGGCAGATGCCCAGGACGGTGTGCTTCCAGCCAAAGCGCTCGGCTATTTTTTGCTCGCTCGTAATGCCGTTGCACAGCGAGGCGATGAGCGTGTTGGGTCCCACGACGCGCTCCATAGTCTTGAGTGCTTGGTCGAGCCCCGTCGTCTTGACCGTGAGAATGACCAGATCGGCGGGCGTTGCCTCGCTGGCGCGGACGGACTTGAGCGCGCAGGGCTTTCCGTTGACGGTGAGCGCATCGCCCACGTGGCGCTCGAAACGCGCGTCATCCATGACGTATTCGACGGCATCGTTGCCGAGGGTCTTGGCAATCATGCTGCCGTAGAGCAGGCCGACGCCGCCCTTGCCGATAAAGGCGACCTTGTTGATCTGCATGTGAATCATCTCCCCATATAAAAGGCGCCCGCATATGGGGCGCCTGATGGATTGTATGCCGCTGGGGCATGTGGCGTACACCGGAGGCTGAATTTAGAAGAACAAATGCATGGGAACTTATGCCGCGGGGCAGATGGCAAAAACGCGCGCGGGATATCCAACGCCATCGCGCACCTTGGGGAAGGTGCAGAAGATGACGGCGCCTGTGGCGGGAAGCTCGTCCAGATGGTCCATGATCTCGATCTGGTAACGGTCGACCGAGAGAATGCATTGTTCGCCGGGATAGGGGTGGGCATCCTCGTGTGTGGTCGCGCTCGCCTCCTTTCATCGGACTTTTTGCTGATGTTAAAGCGCTGCCATGACGACTCGATTTCTGTTGGGTTACGATACGTTCTCGATTGCGATTCCGATGTGTTTCGGTGGCGTGACGGGTTTGTTTCGCCGCGTCAGAGCTTCGATGGGGGAGGAGGGGCCGTGCAGTATCGCGTTGACCCCAAAAGCGGTAACCGTATCTCGGCGTTGGGGCTGGGGTGCATGAGGTTTCCCGGTGCGCCGGGACGCCCGGATGCGAAGACAGCCGATGCCATCATTTCCCGCGCCGTGGAGCAGGGGATAAATTACCTGGATACGGCTTATCTTTATCCCGGCAACGAGGCTTGCGTAGGCGCTTCGCTTGAGCGCTTGGGCCTGCGCGACCAGGTTTTGCTCGCGACCAAGCTGCCGCACGCCTCGTGCAAGTGCGCGGAGGATTTCGACCGTTTCTTTGATGAGCAGCTGCGCCGCCTGCGGACTGACCATATCGACTACTACCTCATGCACAACATCACCTCGCCCGCCCAGTGGGAACGCGTGGTGGCACTGGGTATCGAGGATTGGATTGTGCGCCAAAAGGCTGCGGGGCGTATTCGCCGGATCGGTTTTTCGTACCACGGCAGTGCGGCGGACTTCCTCACGATGCTAGATGCTTATGAGTGGGACTTTTGCCAGATCCAGTACAACTACGCTGGAGAGCACTATCAGGCGGGGACGGCGGGGCTCATGGCGGCTGCTGAACGCGGGCTTGCGGTATTTGTAATGGAGCCGCTTTTGGGCGGACGTCTGGCAGGTAAGTTGCCGCCGCGGGCCCGCGCTGTGCTCGATGACGCCTGTGACCCGCATTTGCGCACCCCTGCCGCCTGGGGGCTTTCGTGGGTGTGGAATCATCCTCAGGTGACGATGCTGCTTTCGGGTATGACCGATACCGCGCAGGTGGATGAGAACGCGGCGTTGGCCGATCGGGCCCTGCCGGATTCGATGACAGCTACTCAGCTCGATGCCATCGCGCACGTGCTGACGGAGTTTGAAAAATCGAATCGCGTGCCCTGCACGGGATGCGGTTACTGCATGCCGTGTCCTAAAGGCATCAATATTCCTGGATGTTTTGCCGCCTACAACGCAAGCTATGCGCACAGCTGGTTTACGGGTCTATCGCAGTACTTTACGGCGAGTGCGGTGCGCACAAGCGAGCCCAAGTTGGTGAGCAATTGCGTCAAGTGCGGCAAATGCGCACGCCACTGCCCGCAGCACATCGATATTCCCGAGCGTCTCGACGATGTGCGCCGACGTTTCCAGCCTGGCCCCGTGACGGCGGCGCTTAAGGCCTTCGGCAAAACGCGCTCCTCATGACCCTTTTATAACTTGCGGTGGAATAGTTCCTGTTTGCGGCAGAATAAGGCATCAACAGGAACTATTTTACCGTAACTGATGAGGGGGAGCTGGGGATGCTGACGATTGGGTGTCACCTATCCACGACGAAGGGCTATCGGGCGATGGGGGAGACGGCGCTATCCATTGGCGCCAATACCTTTGCATTCTTTACGCGCAACCCGCGCGGCGGCAAGGCGAAAGACCTTGACATGGATGACGTGGCGGCCCTGCGCGAGCTTATGGAACAAAACGATTTTGGTCCCCTCGTGGCCCATGCTCCGTATACCTATAACCCCTGCTCGGCCAAAGAGCGGGCGCGTGAGTTTGCCCTGGAGGCCATGGCTGAGGACCTGCAGCGTATGGAAGCGCTGCCCGGTAACTACTACAATTTCCATCCCGGTGCGCATGTGGGACAGGGCTCCGACGCCGGCATTCAGATGATCGTCGACACCCTGTGCCAGGTGATGTTTGAGGGCCAGCAGACGACGGTGCTGCTCGAGACCATGGCCGGCAAGGGCACCGAGGTGGGCCGCAGCTTTGAGGAACTGGCGATCATCATCGAGGACGTTGCTGACAGGCGCCCCGAGCTGTCGGCCAAGCTGGGCGTTTGCCTGGACACCTGCCATGTAAATGACGCCGGCTATGATATCGTCCAAGATCTTGACGGTGTGCTCGACGAGTTCGATCGTGTGGTGGGTATCGAGCGCTTGCGCGCTGTGCATATCAATGATTCCAAGAATCCCCGCGGTGCCCATAAGGACCGGCATGAATGCATCGGCAAGGGTTACCTCGGCAGCGAGGAACTTGGCGGTGGAATGCAGGTTATGCAGAATATTGTATCGAATAGCTGCCTGCGATCACTGCCATTCATTTTGGAAACGCCGAACGAACTTGCAGGTTATGCGGCTGAAATTAAACTATTAAGGTCATTGCAGCAGTAATGACTGTCATAAAGTGGAGTGTTCCATTCACGTTATGGGTTTGTTTCAATCAGTTTTCTAATTGCAGATTCTCTCACGCGGGTGCATAATAGCCCTCAGTTTTTGCAGGCCCCTGAATCACATGGGGCCATTGGAAGGAGACTGATTATGAAGCTGAAGAAGCTTGGCGCATTTGCCGCCACGGGCGCCATGGCGCTCGCCCTCGCACTGACGGGCTGCGGCTCGTCCAACGCCACCTCTGGTTCTGATGCCGGTTCCAGCAGCTCTGACGACGCTAAGGTCGAGAAGGTCGACGGCTCCAAGGAGTACGCGCTCGTCAAGGACGGTACGCTGACCGTCGGCACCTCTGCCGAGTACGCTCCGTTTGAGTACAAGGATGACAACGGCGATTATCAGGGCTTTGACCTTGAGCTCATCAAGGCTATCGGCGACAAGCTGGGCCTGGATGTCGAGTACGTCAACAACGACTTCGACACGCTCGTCCCCGGCGTCGCTTCGGGCACCAAGTATGACGTCTCCATTGCGGCTATCACCGACACGCCCGAGCGTGAGAAGGAAGTCGCTTTCTCCGATTCCTACTACATGGACGATCAGGCTATCGTGACCAAGGTCGATAACACCGACATCACGGCCGACAATTACAGCGAGAAGCTCAACAACGCCGACGCTACCATTATCGTCCAGTCTGGCTCGACCGCCGAGGCCTTTGCTCAGGAGAACTTCCCCAAGGCCAAGATCATCCCCTACAAGGACGCTACCGAGTGCTTCAGCGCCCTGCAGTCCGACAAGGGCGATGCCGTAGTCACCAACCGCTCCGTTGCCAGCCAGCTGACCGCCGAGCAGTTCAACACCTGCCACACGGTTAAGCAGATCAGCACCGGCGAGGAGTACGCCATTGCCATCAACCAGGGCAATACCAAGCTCAAGGACGACATCAACCAGGCCATCAAGGACCTGACCGACGACGGTACCGTTGACGCCCTCATGGCTAAGTACAACATCAAGTAAACAGATACTTGATTGCGTGTGGGCCCTTTCCGTTTAGCGGAGAGGGCCTTTGCGCTTCTCTCGACGGAGAGTGTTTCCGTCTCTATTTGCCGGCAACTTCTACGATAGGAGCCACCTTGTCTCGACTGAACAAAGGGGCCGCTGGGCAGCGTTCTTCACTACCCGCCTTGCTCCAAAAGCTAGCCTGCGTCATGGCCGTGGCGCTCGCGCTGGTGTGCGTGGGGGCATCTGCGCCCTCGACTGCCCAAGCGCTTGAGACCGCAAAGATTACCGCCCGACCCAACACCGGTTCGGGCAGCGATGTGGTCGGCGGCACCGAGACACGTATTACCTGGGAAGTTCAGGCCGACGCCGACGAGGAGCTGAGCGGTCTTTCGCTGACGTTTGTCGACGGCACGACGTTTGGTACCGATGACACGCGATTGACGATGCTCTCGGGCGAGGACCTCATGGATCGCACACCCATGAAGCCCACGTGCACGGCTGATGGCCAGACGCTCAAGATCGACTTTGGCGAGACGGCGCCTGCCGGCGGCTTTTTCCGTGTCGAGGTGTACGGTGTGACCTTCCCCGTCGAAGGCGGCGACGAGGCCTTTAGCGGCACCTATACGCTCGCCGACGGTTCGACCAAGAAGATTTCCAAGATTCCTTCCGTCGAGATTAAGGGCGTGACGGCCTTCGATAACTTCCAGGCCGATCTTAAGGAACAGCCGTGGGTCGAGGCTTGGAATTCCAATATGTTCCTGCGCCTGTTCTTGAACCCGGTCATTTTGGTCCAGAGCCTGCCGGTTGTATTTAAGGGCTTCCTTATGTCGCTCTCGATCGTGCTTGTGGCGTTTCCGCTGGCAATCCCCTTTGGCTTTGCCTTGTCGCTCATGCGCATCTCCAAGTCGCGCATCCTGCGCTGTCTTGCCGGCATCTACGTGAATATCATCCGTGGTACGCCGGCGTTCCTGCAGATCTATATCGCGTTCTTTGGCCTGCCACTTGCCGGCGTCAAGGTGGACGACTACGTCTTGGGCGTTATCGTCATGGCTATGAACTCGTCTGCGTACCTGTGCGAGATCTTCCGTGCCGGTATTCAGTCGATTCCCAAGGGCCAAAACGAGGCTGCTCGCTCGCTGGGCATGAATGCCTTCCAGACGTTGCTCTACGTTATGATTCCGCAGACGTTCCGCAATGTCCTGCCTACGCTGACCAGCGAGTTTATCCTGCTTTACAAGGATACGTCGCTGCTCGCCGCCGTGGGCGTGGTCGAGATCGTCATGAACGCCCGCACCATCGTGGCGACGACGGGCTCCATCACGCCGTATGTGGTTGCCGCCCTGTTCTATCTGGTCATTACCCTGCCGCTTGCGCGCTTGGTGAGCGGTCTTGAGGCGAGACTTCTGGGGACGGCCGAAACCAAAAAGAAGCGTCCCACCAAGAGCGCCGGACAGGTTGTCGCGACACCCGCCGATCATATTGCAGGTCTGTAAGGAGGTTCTATTATGAGCGAAACCAATAACTCGAACGAGGTCGTCGTCAGCATCAAGAATCTCCAGAAGGCCTTTGGCGATAACGTGGTCCTGCGCGACATCGATCTGGATGTGCACAAGGGCGAGGTCGTCGTGGTCCTGGGCCCCTCGGGCTCGGGTAAGTCGACGATGCTTCGCTGCATTAACCGTCTTGAGGAGCCCACGAGCGGCTCGATTGTCGTTGAGGGCGTGGATGTGTGCGCCAAGGGCGTCGACCTCAATAAGGTGCGTACACACTTGGGCATGGTGTTTCAGCAGTTCAATCTGTTTCCGCACCTGTCGGTCAAAAAGAACGTCATGCTTGCGCAACAAAAGGTGCTCAAGCGCAGCAAGGAAGAGGCCGAGAAGATTGCCGTCGAGGAGCTGACCAAGGTCGGTCTGGCCGAGCGCATCGATTTTATGCCGAGCCAGCTTTCGGGCGGCCAGCAGCAGCGCGTGGCCATCGCCCGCGCCCTGTCGATGAATCCGCACGTGATGCTCTTTGACGAGGCTACGTCGGCGCTTGATCCCGAGCTCGTCCGCGACGTCCTTGGCGTCATGCGCGATCTTGCGCGTGACGGCATGACGATGATCGTGGTGACGCACGAGATGGGCTTTGCCCGCGACGTCGCCGACCGCGTCGTCTTTATGGACGGCGGCGTTATCGTGGAGGAGGGCACGCCGAGCGAGGTCTTCGACCATCCCAAGAGCGAGCGCACCAAGGCGTTTTTGGGCAACATCTCGTAGCTGCTTTATGTGGCTGACATAGCAGAAAACGGGGCTGGATTTGGATCCAGCTCCGTTTTTGTTGGGATGCGCATGTGTTTTGGTGCAGAGCCGCGTATGGGCGGAGCTTATCGCCGTTAGGCGAGCTCGGCTCCAAGGGCGCGACAGGCGGCCTCTGCCTCGGCGCCGGCTGACGCCGCGCCCTCGGCAACGAGGTCTGCCATGGCTTCGGTGTTGCCCGTGCCGCTCCAGTAGACGACTGCGATCTTGCTCATATGTTTTCCTTTCGGTTGTGCGGCGTGCGGCCGCGGTTTGTATGCTCTATCGGGTTGCCTGGGCAAGTTTTGCCAGGCTGTGGCCCTGCTGATAGATATGGGTGAGGTGCTGCGTGCAAGCGCGGTAGGATTCGAACGTCGCAAGCGCTTGCTCGACATTTGTGTAGACCTTCCAAGCTCCAAAGACCTTGTAGTTTTCGCCATGCTGGACGATAAACTCGTGCACGTCGTCGTAGGGATATCTCAGGAAATAACCAATATGGAGGATTTGCTTAACCCTGCAAACGTCATTGTGCTTGCCGTAATTGCCGCCGGCTTATTTTTTGGATTCCGGCGTATTGTCGCATCGACGCATGGCACATGCTGTTGCGGCGATGGGGCGGGCAGAAAGAAGGTCAAGAGGGTCGCGGTCGCGGACACCGATGTGTCTCACTACCCCTATAGCGATGAGCTGCTTATTGGCGGTATGAGCTGCGGCGGCTGCGCGCAAAATGTGACGAACGCCCTCAACGCTCTCGATGGCATTTGGGCCACAGTGACGTATACAGACCACACGGCGTGCATCCGTTCTAAAAACCCGATCGATCGTGAGGTGCTTGAGGCTGCCGTGAGGGATGCGGGCTATTACGTCATAAAGCCGTAGGGCCGGGCGTACGCTTGCGCTTAGGCTCGGCCGCGCAGCTCGATGTCTTGGATATCGTCGAAGCCGATGGCGATGTCTCGGAGTTTGAGCAGCTTGAACGCGGGGAGCACTTCGTCGAGAATGCCGGTGCGGCTACGATAGCCGTATGTATCGTAATAAGTGACGCGCACCAAGTCGCCGCGTTTGAGGCCCTCGAGCTTTTTTGAAAGCTCGAGGGCTTTTTCTTCCGTGAGTTCGCATTTGGGCTCAACAGAGATCTCTTGTTTGCGCACGAGCTCATAGTATCCTGTGAGGGCGGCAAAGGGCATAAACTGCGCGGCGCGGTTGGCGCGAACGGCACCGTTGGCGGTGAGCCTGGGGTCGGCGGCGCGACGCCTTCCCTCGGGGTCCGCCAGGCGTTCAAAAGGTGTCGGCGGCCGCATCGGCTGTTGTTGGGCCTTAGGCACGATGTCCTCCTACCTGATCGTTGCGTTCGCGTGCGGTGGCGCCGGCGGTAAAGCTTAATCCCTTGACCAGGGCATTCTTGCCGTACTTGCCCTTCACGGCCAGAACGGCGCGGGCCAGGTCACGCTCGCGTTCATCGGCCTTAACATCGCTAAACAGATCGATGGTGGCAAATTCCTCGGGCATGAGGTTGCCAAAGCCCAAATTGATGCGCTTGACCGGTCGTTTGGGATCGACGGTCTGCGCCCAGAGCTCATCGAAATGGCCCATGATCTTCTTAAACGAATTGGTGCGCTCGGGCAGCTTGCGCGAAGCGTTAGAGTGCGCAAAGAGCGCGGCATAGCCGCCACGCGGTTTGCCGCCATGCTCTCCCACAAAGATGCCGTCGATTGCCTGCGCCTCGCGCACCAGACGGCGTCGTTCGTCATCGCGCTGGACGGGCTTGGGTGCACGGGGTGTGAGCTCGGGGCCGGCGGTTGCGGCGGGTTCGATGCTCGACGTGCTCGAACGCAAATGTCCGCATCCGTCTACATATTGCGCTGTGCCGCTGGCGTCGAGGCGGCGTATGTCGGCGCGCTCGCTCGCGTAGCCCACAAAGAGCGAGATGCTGTCGCAGACCACGTGCTTTTCGACCAAGTCCAGTACGGCGGCATCGACCATCTCGCGCAAGACGGTGTAGGCCTGCTCGTAGGCATAACCCTTCGAGAGCACTTGTCCTGTGGTGGTTGAAGTTGCCTGCGGGCGATAGGCCTGAATATCGGCGATAGTTGTCGGCTCGCGCCCAAAGGCGTGGTCGATGAGATACTCGGCATTGACGCCGAGTTCGTCGTAAAGCAGGTTTTCGTCGAGCGCGGCGACGCCCATCAGATCGTATACCCCGTACTTTTCGAGGCGGGCTGCCACGCCGGGGCCGATGCCCCAGATATCGGTGATGGGGCGATGGGGCCAGATCTCCTTGCGAAAGGTCTCGTCGTCGAGTATACCGATGCGGCTGGGTACGTGCTTAGCGGTAATGTCGAGCGCCACCTTGGCCTGGAATAGGTTGGGGCCGATGCCGACTGTCGCCGTGATGCCGGTGCGCGCGAGGACCTCATCGCGCAGCATGCAGGCAAAGCTTTTGGCATTGGTATGATAGAGCTCTAGATAGGGTGTCACGTCGATAAAGCACTCGTCAATTGAGTAGACGTGAACGTCTTGCGGACTCACGTATTCAAGGTAGATACCGTAGATCTGCGCCGACACCTCCATGTAGTGCTGCATGCGCGGTACGGCCTTGATGTAGTCGATGCCGTCGGGAATCTCAAACAGACGGCAGCGGTTGTGTATCCCGAGGTCTTTCATGGCCTGGGTAATGGCAAGGCAGATGGTCGTACGCCCGCGTGATTCGTCGGCAACGACCAGGTGGGTGGTGAGTGGATCGAGCCCGCGGTCGACGCACTCGACGCTGGCGTAAAACGTCTTGAGGTCGATGCAGATATAGGTGTGACGCCCGTGCCCCACGCGTTCTCCCATCAAACACATGTTCTTATCGAATGCATGTTCGATAATACCCGCTCGTCCGGACATCGTCAAAACCTGCCAAAAAGGGACAGGTTTATTTTGGTAGGTAAAACGCTTGACCGACCAAAACAAACCTGTCCCTTTTTGGCAGGTATGGTCGGGCGGTTGCATCGGGTTTTAACGCAGCTCTAAAGAGCGCGAAACAGCCCGGAAAACCTCGCTTCGTAGCATGAGCCTAACGATCGATACCACCATAAAGCACGGAAGGGTTGTGGGGATAATGGTCAACTATGGGTTTGGTATGCCGACGCGCCTTGTTGCGGATGGAGACGTGGCTCGCTGGTGTGGACGATTGGTCGCTCACTACGGCGGCACCAAGGCGCTGGTGGTGCTGGGTGGCGACAAACATACGCGCGATGAGCTTGTCTCGGCGGCGCTCGGCTCGCTTGACCGAGCTCTGCTCGAGCGCGTGCTTTTTCGTTGCGGCTCGGTTGAGGGCGACGGGGGAGACGAGCTGATCGACGAAGCTGTGGCCCTGGCGACCGACGAAGGCGTGGACTTTGTCCTGGCGATCGGCGATGCCGATACTGCTGGCTTTGCGCGCGAACTCGCGCGTCGCATGGCGGCGCTCGATGCCGGCGAAGACGGTTTTGTGCCTTATGGATGCATTGTCTCGGAGGGCAAGGTGCCTGCCGTCGTGGGGGCCGGTGAGGTTCCCGTTTTTGCCATCATCGCTCCCGAACTGCTTGAGGGCATTGGGTCTCCTCTGCGTGAGTTGCTCGGCAGCGTGTGCGCCGCGGCGTAGGAGGGCGTTATGCCGTATGTTCAGCTTGCTGTTGCTATAGCTTGCGAAAGTTCATTTGGGCCATGAAGGCAAGGCGCCATCTTATGACAGGGTCGCCGCCGCTTTGACATTTGATGTATGGCGATTCATGCTTGTTTGCCGCCTGGAGCCCACGGTATGGCGCGCCTTGCGCGCGCAGGCGAATGGCGGCATGCCGTTTTACCGGGGACGAAGCGGGCTGAGTTTGAGGCTAACGTTGCAGAAATCTATAGATTGCACAACAGATGTTCCCATCAAGAGCGTTTGGTTCTGGAGGAACTTCGTAATGAGACGGCGATGCTTGATAGATATTCCGCAAGTCTCTGTTGGGTCGCTGAGAGGACCGATCCTTCTGGCGCTGGCTGGATAGCTTCGAATTCCCGCGTCGATGACGTGCGGATGCGACGTCCCGACTGATTCGTTTTCCGATAAAGTCCTGTTTTTATTTTCGCCTCGGATAATTGCTCGCGTCTAGGCAGATGCTAATGGCGAGAATGCCGCTAACAGAATTGATCAACATTTTCTACAACCTCAGTGCTATTTTAGATCACACAAATTGAGAGCTTTATTGTGTAAGGGGAGCAGATTGTCCAGCCGGCCAGTATCGTGTGCTATCGATTTTGTTAAAAGCAATAGCCACCTACGTATTGGTCTTGTTGATGCCGATTTAATCGATCATGGCACGCGCCATCCAAACCTGGTTCTTCTTAAACTGAGTGGATATTTCAAGGCGAGGGGTCATAGCGTCGAGCTGATCGAGGCGTTTGAAGCGGTCCCAGATTACGATATCGTTTTCATCTCTTGTGTTTTCACATTTACGAACATACCGGAAGGCTTATTGGCCCTTCCAAACGTTGTCTATGGCGGTACGGGTTTTTATGAAGACGGCGGAGAAAACCTACCGGATGAGGTGGAGCATTTTCATCCCGATTACAGCCTGTATCAGTCGTTTGTCGAAAAACAGCTTGCTTCCGGCAGGAGGCGTAGCCAATATGCTGACTACCTTGATTACTCGATTGGTTTTACTACGAGAGGTTGTTTTAGAAAGTGCAGCTTCTGCGTAAACCAAAAGTACGATCACGCCTTTAAGCACTCGCCTGTTTCTGAGTTCCTAGACGAAGACAGGCCCTACATTTATCTCTGGGATGATAATTTCTTTGCGTTTCCCGGTTGGCGAGAGATCTTGGATGAACTTCGTGAGACGGGCAAGCCGTTTCAGTTTCGCCAAGGTCTTGACGTGCGTCTTATGACCGATGCGAAGGCAAAAGCTCTTTCCGGCTGCCGTTATCACGGGGATTATATTTTCGCCTTCGACCACATCGAAGACCGTGAGCTCATAGAAAGAAAGCTGCGCATTTGGCGAACTTGGTCAGATAAGGGCACCCGTCTGTATGTTTTGAGCGGCTATGATTCTCAGGACGCGCAAGATATTGCCAATGTGTTCGAACGCATCTCGATTCTAATGAAATACGGCTGCCTACCGTATATCATGCGGTATGAAAAATACAAAGAGTCTCCTTTGCGAGGCTTATATGTCACCATTGCCCGATGGTGCAACCAGCCGCAGTTCTTCAAAAAGAAATCGTTTCGAGAATTCTGCGAGGCAAACCAAGCGCTCCACAAAACGAAGGGGACGCTTTGCTCCGCTTATGCCGCAATGACTTCATTTGAACAAGAGTATCCAGAAATCGCAAAACGCTATTTTGATTTGAAATTTGAGGAAAGAAATATGCTTCGCTGGTATGGAAGGCAGTTTATTGGTGCCCCTTCTAAGGACGTTGACGATATCCAGCGAAATGCATGGGCACGGTTTGCCACTGGGGAGTCAAGTACTGAAGAAGTTCTAGCAGCTTATTATGCCAAAAACCTTGATATTGTTTGGTTGGCAAGCGCTGGCGAAATGAGTTCCGGGGGGGGGGCTTTCGAAGGAGCTGTTCTCGCTGCTGCGTGAAGCGAGCCTCAGGCAAGTGTTCCATGCCGTTTGTAGTCTGCAACCGTGCGAGTTGATTACGGCTGCCAATATTCCACAGTTTAGCAACCTAGAGGCCCTCGATGCTGCTGTGCGTATTCTCACGCTGATTGGCGAGCCCCTCACATTTGAGAAGCTCGGCATTTACCTGACTGGCGATAGAGGCAAAAAGGCTACGGCAAACATCAAATTTGGTGAGAACCATGGAAAGCTAGCAACGCTTCTCGACCTCGCTGATGTAAAAGGCGAACGGAGGGGGATCGAGATCGTGGCGTCTCCGTTTTCCGAACTGTACTGCGATCTTCCGGACGATGAAAAGCAGAATATGCTTGCAAAGCTGTGCTTCCGCATCCCGGTCATTAGGGAGCTACTATGTGATGCGGCGAAGGCCGATGATGGGGAACCGGTTTATATCGAGGATTATCTAAGGCCATTGTCGGATTCGACGAAAAAGCGGCGAGCCCCCAACGTTGCGGGCCTCCTTCGCTTGATTGACGGTCAGTGCGGTACTGAAGACCGGGCACTATCTGTTGCCATTTCTCGGATTGGCAGGCGCTGATGGGTCTGAGGGAACTGCATATCGGAACATCTTATGAGACGCTTGGGGATGTGGACCCCGTATCCGACTTCTATATACCGGCACTTTCACAGGCTGTTGAATATGACCGAAGTGTAGGGTTTTTCTCGTCTGCAAGTCTTGCTCTTGCGGCTAGGGGTGTCGCGGGGCTAATTCACAACGGCGGGGCTATGCGCCTGATTGTTAGCCCAAATCTAAACGAGCGTGATATCGATGCGATTAGGCAAGCTGCCAACAATCCGGATGAGGTAATTGAAGGCATAGCAAGCGAGCTCCTTGGGAATATTGACGCCCTTGCCGATGAAATCGAGCGCGATCATGTCAGGGCGCTCGGTTGGATGCTTGCAAAAGGGCTTCTGGAAATGAAGATTGCCGTGATCGTTGATGAAGACGGCAATGTACAGGCTGGCCAGCTCTATCATCAAAAAATCGGCCTTATTGAGGATTGTGACGGCGATGCGCTCTCATTTAGCGGCTCGGCAAACGAGACGGCGTCGGGATGGCTGCTTAACTGCGAAGAATTCAAGGTGTTCAAAAGCTGGGAGCCGGGACAACTCGATTTTTATCAATCTGATCGGGCAAAATTTGAATCACTTTGGAATGGTGAACATAAGAGCGTAAAGACGTTCGTCCCAACGCATTCGTTTTGCGAGAAGCTCGTTTCTGCTGGCGCCAATTTTGAACTCGAGCATAGCGTTATTGCCAATTATCGTCGAACTCGCAAGCAAGCGCGGATCTCTCTCTTTCCTTACCAAAAAGAGGCGCTTGAAGCATGGCTTGCCAATGACGGTAGGTTGTTATTCGAGATGGCGACGGGGACCGGTAAAACGCGCACCGCCCTTGCTTGTGTTGGGGAGCTTCTTGCTCGAGAGAAGAAGTTTGTCTGCATCGTTGCTACGCCGCAGAGTACATTGTCGCGTCAATGGGAGAAGGAGACCGCCGCTTTAGGGCTGCAGTTCGACAAATCTGTATTTGCCGATTCATCTGCCGGACCGAGCGCTCGTTGGCTTAAGGAAATCTCTTCGGCGATTTCCAGGATACGCATAGGGCGATCGTCGAGCTTGATTATCTATACCACCCACAAGAGCGCATGCAGCAAGAAGCTGCTAGATATTATCAACAAGCTCCCTGATACGGTGGCTACATGCATCGTCGGCGACGAGGTCCATGGAATGGGCTCGCCGAAGCAGCGCGCCGGGCTTTTGGAGAGGTATCGGTATCGAATTGGCCTGTCTGCTACGCCGTCCCGTTGGTTTGATGAGGATGGAACCGAGCTCATTCGCAGATACTTTGGTGACAGGTCTTTTGTGTTTACGATTGCTCAGGCTCAAAACACTATTAATCCGATAACAGGTGATACGTTCCTCTGTCCCTATGAGTATCATCTTGTATTTTCTAGCTTGAACGACGAAGAGCTGGATAAATACTGCGCTTTGACGAAGAAGATTGTGGCGGCTAAGAATAGCCCACTGCCAGATGCAGAAGAGCGTGCCGAAAAGCTTCTTCGCGATAGGGCAGAAATCAAAAAAGATGCTGCCTCGAAGATGGTCTACTTCGAAGATTTGATTGATTCGGTTGATTTGAACGGAGCAATCGTTTTCACTTCGCCTCGCAGAATCTCGGAAGTGTGCTCGATGCTTGGTTCTCGAGAGATTGCGGCGCATCGCTTTACCGAAGAAGAGGGAACGGCGAAGCGGGCGGAGTATGGCGGTCTGAGCGAGCGTGAGTATCTTTTGGACGCATTCAGGCAGGGCGACATTCAAACGCTCGTGGCAATCAAATGCCTTGATGAGGGCATCGATATTCCCGAAGCGAAAACGGCCGTTTTGCTGTCGAGTAGTACGAATCCGCGCGAGTACGTTCAAAGGGTGGGCAGGGTGATTCGCCGACACCCCGGAAAGAAGATCGCCCATATCTACGATTTCGTAATTGAGCCGGATTGGAAACGAATCAAAGAAATGGGCGGCATTGAACTCGAGAAAAAGCTGTTCAAGCAAGAGATGGTTCGCATCGAAGACATGCGCGCGAATGCAGTGAACAGCACTGATTTGTTATTTGAGGTACAGGACCGTTTGAGGAGGGCAAATGGCTATTAATCGGCAAGTACTCGAAAGCGTCAAAAAGGAATGCACGGGCGATCAAGCCATGCTCCATTTCCTGCTTGAGCTTATTTCGTACGAAATGGAAGGAAACGGCAGCTATCGAAAGCGGTACGAGCAGGAGTTGGATTCTGCAGTAAGGAAGAACGATGAGATTCAAGCAGATTGAGATTCACAACTATCGTCAGTATCGTGATCTGACACTTGAGTTTCGTCCGGGCGATCACGATCTGCAGTTAATCGTTGCCGATAACGGCGTTGGCAAGACAAATTTGCTCAATGCATTTACTTGGTGTTTATACGGTGATGAGCCTCATCTTGGCAACAGCAAGTATGACGCCGGAGAGCCCAAGCTAAACAAAGAGGTTATTGCCGAATGCGTTCAGAATAGCGTTTGGGTAGAAAACGTTAGTGTTATTGTGACCGTTGAGTTGGGGGATGCTAAAAATTCAACTGTAAAGATCAAGCGTTCTGTCCCCTTCCGCTTGTTGCAGAAAGACGGGCTGGAATTTATTGAGAAAAAGGCCGAAGAGCAGTTTACGGTGACAGTGACGAATGGGATTGATGGTCAGGCTCTTTCGCTTAAGAATGAAGGGGCAACGGCATACATCAATCGCTATCTCCCCGAATCAATTCGAGAGTATTTCTTTTTTGATGGCGAGCAGCTCAACACCTATTTTCAGGAGACAAAGGGCGACCGCATCAAAGAGGCGGTGTATTCGATTTCACAGATTGATGTGCTGTCGAGAACGATTGATCATCTAAAGACGACCGTCTCTGGAAAGAAAAGGGATGCGTCTGCGATTTCAAGTAGCACTGCGCAGATCTACAAGAAACTCGATGAGCTTAAGCAGACTCGTGATGGGGATATTGACCGGATAGAGCGCAACCAGTCCAGTTTGTTTGAGGCGAAGCGTCGATTATCGGATATCGATGGGCAGCTGCGCGGCGTTGAGGACGTGCGTGGTATTGAAAACGAGCGGGAGGCGGCCCTAGAACTCGAAAAAAGCTATCTCGAGCACTATAAGCGGGATCAGGCCAAATACTATGAGTTTGTTCGCAAGATGATGGTGGATTTTAACCTTTATCCCGTTGCGAAAAAGACTCTCGATGTCATTGAAAGGATGGAGCGAGAAGGGCATTTGCCACCCTCGATTGATCCCGAGAAGCTTCAAAAGGCCCTCAGCATGGGCACATGCACGTTATGTGGCCATTCTCTTAATGAGGATGAGCGGGCACATATCGAAGCAATGCTCAATCAGTTTAAAGTGAGTAGTGAGACATCGAACATTCTTTCGTCGATGCGAAGCGAACTTAAAAGAATTGTCGATTCCGTTAAACGGTACCCAGCCGAACGAAAACAGGTCCTTCAATCACTCAAAAAAGACGAGCAGGGTCTCGAGCAGATCGGCCTTCGGCTCAATGACATTAATGCACGCATTACAAAGTTTGCGGAGTCTTCGGATGATTTGAAGCGCCTATTTGAAGAGAGGGAACAGCTTGATGCTGAAATCGCTTCACTGAATCAGGGTATCGGCGCGTTCCAAAGCAAAAAGGACGAGATGGACGGCATGATCTCGGTCTGGGAGAAAAAGCTAAATGCGGAGCTTGAGAAGGACAAGAAAACAGAAGCGGCGAATCGGGCTATTTCATTTGGCAACCGAGCGCTCAGCGTATTAAAGGCTGCCGAAAAGGCGATTGTTGATGACGTGAGAAAGCGAATGGAGTCGCGTACAGAGGCTCTGTTTAAGGGGCTTGTCTGGAAGAATTCCAAGTGCGATCGGATTGAGCTGACAGAGCGTTATCAGCTATCGCTTTACGATAGGCAGGGTTATTCGTGCGCGGGAACATGTTCCGCGGCGGAGAGATCGCTGCTCGCACTCTCCTTTACGCTCGCCATGCACGAAGTCTCGGGGTTTGATTCCCCGTTGTTCATTGACACGCCCATTGCGCGTGCTTCTGGTGAAAACAGGGAAAACTTCGCAAAAACGCTGGTCGAAGTAAGCAAGAACAAGCAACTTATCTTAGCGTTTACGCCGGATGAGTATTCCGAGGCGATTTCGCGTGAGTTTGAACCAGCCATCGCGACGTATACGCGCTTGCGTTTGGATGAGCAAGAGTCGGAAGTCATGAAGGAGGTCGAGTATCGTGGCTAATGAGAGCACGCCTTTCGCTACTATTCTCAATACGACTGATGAGGCATTTGAGGGCATCGTAAAGACCATGAGTTCATTCCCTCTGTTTGACGGAATGACAAATGAGGACAAGATGCTGTTTGCTTTGGCTTTGGGTTATCACGAGGGCCTCAAGCCTGAACTAAAGAGGCCGAGAAACTTAACTAGGGCGGAATATTTATCCGACAAATTCAAGGCAGTTGCCAATGCAATTAATCTCGCAGATGCCGGATTTGAAAACACGGAAGTCGTTCGAGACAGGAAGGCCGCGTCTTCTCTTGTAGAGCGCTATGCCAACGGTGGATTTCAATTGCTCGAAGGAGAGGTAACTGAGCTTTCTGATGCAGAGGCGGTTGCCGACGATTATGTTGCACGTATGGATGAGATGTACGAGGAGTATACGGGGGAGAAGATCGACTGATGTAGCGGACTCGTGACCTTGCGTTTTAAAGTGTTCGGCAAGGTGGGATGTTCATTCCGATAGCGGTTCAAGCCGACTTGTCGTGTTGGGCTTGACACGCGTGTGGGCTCAAAGTCAGAATGCGCAAATGGATGCAGCCGGATGGTCTTGTTTTGAGAACCATCCGGCTGCATCCTTTTCGTTCTATGGGCGATCTGGCAACCTATGGGCTTTGGCCCCGATCGTTTTGGCGGACCCGCGCGGTAAAATCTCGTGATCGCGTGCCGAATGTTGGTGTAAGGGGCCGCTTCCCTGTCCCTAGAAAGCAGGAAGCGGTTATCGCCTAGAATCTTAATTGCTGAAGTTAGGATTCG
>ENA-OUQI01000086-OUQI01000086.1-human-gut-metagenome-genome-assembly--contig:-NODE-86-length-90872-cov-13.810641_pt1 | contig 90872 bp, 76 predicted proteins | sample MGYA00237953_ERZ548840 | MGnify/ENA primary metagenome ERZ548840 (study PRJEB26490, sample SAMN05194690) | human gut metagenome | biome: terrestrial biome; feature: human-associated habitat; material... | reverse complement strand
GAAACCCGAAAGAAATTAGTCGTGAAATCCTAAATTTAGTTGTTGTGAAAAACACGTCGAGCTCGGACGGGGCCACGCGGCGCACCTCCGAGATCTCCTCTTGGTTGATATGCAGCTCGCCCGGCTCAACATGGGCAAGGTAGACCTCACACCATTCGCACTCGCAGCGACCGTCGCCGTGGTCCTCGCGGTACACCACGTGTCCGAGGTGCTCGAGCTGATCGGGCTCGCGCGTAATGCCAAGCTCTTCGTTAATGCGGCGCGCCGTGGCGGCCGCGACGTCTTCCCCGGGAAGCGGATGGCCGGCGCAGCTATCGGCCAGCACCCCGCCCCACAGGCGCTTGAGCGGACTGCGGCGACAGAGCAGCAGGCGCGCGTCTTCGCCCCGGCCCTCTACCAGAAGCGTCAGAAATGCCTGATGCAGAATACCCTCGCCGGCATGGGCCTCGATGCGGCCGACGGGGCTGAGCGTCTCGCCGGTCGCGACATCGACCGCCACGACCTCGGCGCCTGCACCGCCCTCATCCCAGCCGGCGCGCAGAATGCGCGCTGCGGCCTCCTCGAGCGCGGCGATGAGCTCCTTGGTGGTGTCGAGCACGCGCTGCAGGTCGTCCCCGCTCGCCTGTTCAACATGAAAACCCGTGCTTGCAACTACCGGCACGCCAAAGCGCGTTGCCAGCGCTGCCGCGATATCGTGCGCCGGAATCTCGTCTCGATGGCACGGAACGGCCAGGATGCTCACCGTCGCCGTGCGGCCGGGCTCGGGACGCGGAATGGCCTGTGCCGTGGCGCCCAGGTGCGCGAACTCCGGCGAGCAGGCGCACACCGCCATACCTCGCGGCGTCACCGTCAGCTGGGCCACGAGCGCAAACTTGCCCTCGCCCACTGCAATCTTTGTCGTGTGCATACCCATAGGATCCCCTGTCGCCCGCGATGTACCTGAAACCATTTTCGCCTGTATTGCGACTATACAGGCAAGCGCAGCCTGCGACAAAGGGACTGCCTCTTTGTCACATTAGCTTGGCGCTGCTCATGTACCTGTTCTCGGTGTCATGCATCACGCACTTCATGGACGTGGCACGCCGCCGCCATCCCAAGTCGATAGTACTCGCAAGTTCGGTTGAGCCCATGGCGTTTAACGTCGGCATTTCGTTTGGCACCGCAGTGGGCGGTGCCGTGGTAAGCAGCGTTGGCATTGCGTACGTGGGTGCAGTGGGCGCCGCGTTCTCGCTTGTGGCCTGGGCCCTCACGCTGGTAACGATTAAGTTGGCTCGCTGGGAGCGCCGTCGTCAATCAGCACAGCCCCGGATGCAGGTATAGGGGCGAACATAGCCCAAGGTGGCGAGCAGCCGGTAAAAACCGTCCCATACGAGTAGTGTTTATCCGCCCGCAAGCTCCAGCAGCGCAATTTCGTGTATTTCAAATACACGAAATTTCCCATCGAAACGATCGCAGGGCAATTCTATCCGCTTCGGAAATGCAAAAGCGGCGACAGAGCGCAATCTGTCGCCGTCTTTTTCTACTGGATCATTGCGCATAGACAATGCCGACCATTCCATACCCAATAACAATTCACGCATCTGAGCCGCGTAGTTGGATGCCATGTTGTCGCAGACAATCAGTGCGCTGTCGTTTGCATGTACGATGCCACGCACTTCGAGCTTCTCGGTAAACTCCGCATCATCAGCGACCTTGTCGCAATCGTTGAGCTGGATGAACAGACGAGTGAAGCGGGCCTCAACGGGCTTGATGCCGTCGCCGCCCACCGCCTCAACGCTGGCTAAGAAATTAGGCTGGGTACAAACCCTCTTAGCTTTAAATTGCCTCTATATGAAAGGATTTCGTCCTATATAACGCGTATTGTTTGCACGTAATAAAGGGACGACATGCGGCTAGCACCGAACGCGACCTCAACCAATCAACACAACAGCGGGCTATCAGCGGTGTCCTTTAACCAATAATGGAGACCGGCTCGTGATCAACACTCCGAGCACCGAGCTGCCACGTACACAAGGACTGACCGGAATTAATGTCTTATCATATAGGCAACGTTTTCTCCAATGAACGGGAGACTTTAATATGCCCAACACCACCGTTATCAACCAGCCTCTAAACGGCAATCTTGGCGATTACCTTATCAGTTGTCTCGAAGACGCTGATTTTGATATAGCAAATATCATAGTGGCCTTTGCAAAGAATAGCGGTGTTCTTAGGCTCAAGCCGGCTCTAGAGCAGTTCAAAGCTCGTGGTGCAGAAATCAATATTTTTGTTGGAATTGACCTCGATGGCACATCATACGAAGCCTTGATCAGCTTGTCTAAGCTGGCCGACAAACTTTATGTCGTTCATACCGAATCTGACCAGACCTTCCATTCAAAGGTTTACAACTTCAAGAAAAAAGACAGGTCCATCGTCGTTGTTGGATCGAACAATCTAACTGCTGGTGGACTCTGGACGAATCTTGAAAGCTGTTCCATCGAGCAGCTTGACCTGAGCGAGCAATCCGATCGATCCGTTCAATGCCAAATCGATTCATATATCAGTGATATTACTGAAATGCAAGGGCTATCCATGGAGATTAAATGCCAAGAGGATATTGAAGCACTTCTCAAGGCTGGGTATGTCTCGAAAGAAGCCAAAACTCGAATTCGCAGGGAATCAGCACGGAGACAGATCTCTAAAGAAAGCCTTGACAGCATCAAACCATTCATCAGCCGTATTAAGGCCTCGCTTCCCCCAATTATGCCAGATGGGCAGCATAAGTCCGCTCTGCCCGATACGACCAAGGCAAAGATCGAGGCACGCCTTTCTGCTTCCGAACCAACCCTCGACAAGCTCAACGGCGACGGCAACAGCATTTGGTTTGAAACTAGAAAGATGACTGGCGGCTCAAGAAATATTCTTGATTTGTCGAAAAAATCACTCGTAAAGCAGGGAGACCCGCAATACACCGCCTTTTCAATTGATGGCTCCAGCACCGAGATGAAGGGCGGAGTGCAGTTCTTTGGCATCGATCCGGCAAATACAAGCTCTTCAATCGACATTACCATCAACTACGACGGCGTTGACTATAAGGGAAACACAATTAAATATCCCACCGGCGATAAAGCTAACGGAACCTGGCGCCTACAAATCAAAGGTGAATCATCTGATGGGGAAAATATATTAGACTCCTTTGAGAGAGACTATCTAGTAAATAAGATTCTTGTTTTTACAAAAATCGACGAAAGATATTTTTTCATGTCGATATTTGATGCCTCTGACCTTAATGACTTTATCGATGTTTCGAAAGTCGTTGCCTATAATGGCAGCAACAGGAGATCAAGGCTGCTCGGACTGTGGTAAAAACTGCCCTAGAATCGCGTTATCCACTCCCTGTGTTTTTTGGGTTTATTACCACTGATTCCGCCTTTCGCTCCCCCAAAGGTGAGTTCTTCTGATTGGCTCCCCAAAGGAATGCCCTCTGAAATGAACAGCGGCGAATCGTTGAGCTTTTTAAAAGCCTCAATGAACACATTTAGATCGAAATTAAAACCATAGCTCGTAGTACCCCGATACGGAGGATCGACATAAACGACAGCAGGTTTGTCAATTTCGCTATACGCAAAATCTAGGATGTTTTCTTTCAGACAGGTTATCCCGTTGCCGCTTTTAACAAGTTCCCTCACGCGCCTATACAGGGTTTCTGGCGCCGGCTGCATTGGATTGGCTGGGCTTTTTCGAACACTGCTGGCTGTCGGCTCCCAATAGTCGCGAAAAAACGCGTTGGACCACTTACCGTTTTTGAGCCATATTTGCTTCCCCCCAAAAGAGCAGGATTGAAGAATAGGATATATATAACGCTCATCCCCCTTTAAGGGCTCATTTGCAAGCGCAGTCATATATGTCTTTATTTCTCGTTTATCTTTTGGAATTCTATCCAACTCTTCTTTAAAGACTGCTAAATCGAATTCGCCTTCCCCTATGGCTTTCCAGAAGGTTCCCCAAGAGCTAGCATCTAGCATGGTGATTTGCTGAGGCTTAATACCCCTATTAAGAAGCTCTATCGATATGGCTCCTGAGCCGCAGCACATATCATAGAACCGTACAATTCCGTTGTCTTCGGGGTAAACAGACAACAGTCTATCTACTATTTGACCAGCAATTCGCTGCTTGCCGCCTTGGTAACAGCAAGGCACACGCAATTGAACCGTTTTGCTCATTAGCCCACCTCTGGACGCCTATTTCGAATAAGGATACGAGCATAGGAGCGTTTCCCATTAATAACCCCTACACCACCTTTGTCGTTCATATGACGTTTATAACCGACCAGCTTCAATGTTTCCGGATTTGAATTAGCACGGACGTTGCCATTGGCCAGCATTAAAATATCAAACTGGTCTGGATCGTATTTATCCAAGAACGTTATTGGCACACCCATTATTCCTGGGTAATCGTATGGGATATCCGCGGTACGCGACACGTTAATGGCATTGTAATTATCAAAAGTTGGGTAATCTTGAGAGTTATACGCTTTTGATAGCTCGAGCCCTTTATGACGTTGTGTCATGTCAAGATTCGTATACCAGCGAATGCCCTTTACTTTTATATACCGTCTTCCGTCATCATCGCATCCACAACCAGTCGCTTGAAGCGGATAAGTGCTAGGAACATAGAATTTTCTATCCCCTGAATGAATACTTGCCCCGAGCCATATTTTATTATCACGAATCAGCGGGAACACTTCCTTATAGGTAGCTGCGTTAATGTTTCCAATAATTAGGAATTTCTTTTCTTTTGAAATTAGAGTGCCAATGAAATCCCTAAATAACGAAAAGGGCGGATTAGTAACAACAACATCAGAGGAATCCAATAAAGAGAGACATTCACTTGAACGAAAATCTCCGTCGCCGTCAAGCAACTCAATAGAGTTTCCCGGCAAAGAGAACAGGCTTTCGGGAATAAACGTATTGTGGTCAGCCTGAATGTTGTCGTCATCAACAAACGTAACAACAGCTTTGTAGGCTCTCCTACACCCAACGGCACGCGAGACAAACAGCTTATCGACCGAACACTCATTTCTAGATAATGAAGAGTATTGATAGCAGGTAGCGATTAACTTCCTGATTTTTAGTTCATTAAAATGCAAAACGAAGTACTTGAAGAAATTTGACTCAAAGGGATCATCGCAATTGCATAGGACCACTTTGTCTTCAAAGCAACTTTTATAAAAGCAAAGTTCCGCCTCGATATCGCAAAGCTGGGTATAAAATTCGTCTTTTTTTGCTACCCCAGCGCGGTTAAGCTCTGCGTTTCCGCGCAATTCATCCGACACAATCGCCTTGTCATTTTTAGCCGAACCAGAATACAAAATGCCATTCGTATCCAGCTTCATCTCAAATGGCATTCCCTGTTCGCGAACCACTGCTTTCAAAAAAGCACTTACGCCCGCTGAAAGGCTAATGCCAAGTTCATCAAACACAGCGTTAGCAGCGTCTTTTAACTTAGGATCAATTCGTACCGTAGTAGCTGGTGCCTTCACGTTCGCCTCTTTAATTCAATCATTACATTGACATACATTGTAATGCGCTTTTCGATTAATATCCTTTGCAGCGTCTTTCATAATCGTTCTTTATAAAGAAAGGATAGTAAGCCCTGTTATGGCAGCCAACGATCCCGGCAACCAGATTCTCTGAGAATAACGGGGTGCCCCAAATCCCATGCTGGCAGTTTGATACCCTCGGCTCCGATAACACTTCGTTTTTACTTGAACCTGTACGCGCACGTGTGCATTATTGGAAGTCCCATCAGCAAAGAACCGCCGAGGTCATAACTCAAGAAAGGTTCAAATTGGTAAAGTGTCTTTTTATCTGCCATGGGAACATCTGCCGGTTTTAAGAAAAGACCCAGTAAATGAGGAGTTCCATACGCTAGCAAGGCGTTTTACTACTTTTTTGCGACTTTGAGCCTCGATGTGACTCTCTTACAATGAGAAAACGGTACGTATATTCCCATTCATTCGGCAAGCAGCTAGGAAGTGGGTTACAGATTTTCACGCTGTAGACTAATTACCGACCGGGAGGCGGATACTTATGAAAGTTGATATTACAAATTTAAGAAATATCAAGTCGATGTCATTTGAGATACCCGATGGAAAGGTGTCACTTCTCACAGGATCGTCCGGCTCCGGTAAATCGTCTATCGCGGTTGCAATTAACGGAGAGTTCGATTCGGATGATGCTCGTGCTGGCACAGATCCAAGTACGATGAAAGTGACAACATCTTCCGATCGTTTGTCTGTTAAGACATTTAATGTTGATACGGAACGAAGGCTTTATGCCGACGAATTGTCATCGGGAGTTTATTCCATTGTTATGGCCAACGACGATGAATATGAAAATGCGAAAAGCGAATTCGAGCATAGCGTTAAAAAGATCAAAAGCTACGAGGATGCTCTTGTAGAACGCAGAGCGAAGATCAACACTTTATTTAGCTCAACGAAAACGGCATTTAAGAACGATGGCGATTTTACAAAGCGCTCAATGATTGGATCCGCAAGAAGCGCGTTGCTGAACTCTCCATCCCAAAGGATTGAACTCATTCAAAATGCCGGTGGCAAATATCTGACTTGGCTTATCGACGGCGTAAGCTTTTCTCGATGGCGCGATGAGAAAACATGTCCATTTTGTCTATCTAACACAGTTTCGCAAGAGAGAATTGATTATCTAGACGTAGTTACAGACACCACAGAGACTAAAGGATTTGACTATATTCCAACTATCGAATCGTCCCTTCGGGCTGCGGGCGTCGATTTTGGCGACTTGTACGACAGCGAGGAATTTGCCTCTGCTGCAAAGCAAGTAGCTGCGCTCAACGCAGAGTGTCAAGCGATTGATGCATTGCTTGCTTTTCTGCATGCAACCTCGTTTGATCTAAGAGAGAATAACAATCTCCTTGATTCGGTTGATCCCAGTAACGAAGCCTATCAGCAATTCAAGGGACTTGATGCCGCAATTAGAACCGCACAAGGTTCATCGACTCGCGTGAAAAGGGCTTTTGGTGAAATGCGAGGAGCGTTTTGCCGGATAGTTCAAACTAATCAAAAAAAGATAAACGACTATTTACGACGATTCGACATTCCGTATTCTTTCAAAATTCTAAATATGAGCGTTGAGTTGCAAGAAGCAAATTATCTTCTTGTCCATAATGATTCATCTTCTGATCATGATTTCAGAAAGAAGCTCTCGTATGGAGAGCGTAATGTTATCGCATTGATTTTCTTTCTGCTTCAACCCATGAATACGGAAGATCTAATCATCATTGACGATCCAGTATCTTCTTATGACGAATATAGAAGAGAGCAAATTTATAAGCTCATCATTGATCAGGATTGGACGAATACAGTTCTTCTTTTATCGCACGATCATGTATTCGCCAAATATGCTCTATTTCACTATAGAGAATCAAAACGACAGCAGGAGCTGAACAGGAGCCTGTCCTCTTTTGATGAACATGTGCTGAAGCGAACGGGGGAAGTCCTGTATCTGGCTAACGAAAATGGCTTCGCAAGTACCAAAAGAATTTCCGTTGATGATTACGACACTATGACGAATCACATTCTAAATCGGTTGCGAACCTCGGACTTGTCTTACTACCAACAAGTCATCAATCTGCGTCTGTTTTACGAATGCTCACGCAACAAACAAGATGACAAGCATATTTATGGCTATCTGTCTGCAATACTTCACGCTCCGAAGGCTGATGATTTTGAGCAATACAAGCAATCTGTTCTTTCATCCCTTTCACAATACGGTCAAAACGAACCAGACCTTCGCGATAGCATTAAGGAAAGGACAGGGATTCTTCTTTCGCCGCTAGATAAAGTAACGAAGCAAGATATAGATAATCGTGAAGGATTTCTTCTGATTGAGAACATTGCTGCACTTCGTGAAATAGAAAAGGATAAAGAAGTAAAAGCAGAAATGAGCGATCTTGTTCATATGAATGCCGCTCTTGTTTATTGTCTTAATCCCTACAAGTTCTATTCTTGCTCAAGAAGATTACTTGCGGAAATTGATTATTTCACTCATGAATCGCAGGCATGATGCTTCGGGCATGCGCCCCATTCGTAGAAAAAATTGAACTGCACCCCAAAACTTGGACGGCTTAAATAGGGGCTCCCATTTCTCGTGTCCAAGAAATGGGAGGCAGTTCAAAAGGATAGCAAGGGCCGTCACCTCCGACGCGAGGAGACGCAGAGAAAAAACGGGCGCTACTGCTTCAAGCACGTCGATGCAAAGGGGCGGACTCGTTGCGCTCACTCATGGACCTTGACAACTCGCAACCTTACACCGAAAGGGAAGAAGGCCGGTTCCTGCCTGCGGGAGCTTGAGAAGGAGATACAGCGCGACCTGTTCGATAACGTTGCGCCGGACGACATGACGGTCTACGAGCTCGCATTACGCTACAACGAGACGAAAACCGCCGTCAAGCAAAGCACTCGCGCGGGCTACAAGACGGTACTCAACGACCTTGCAAGGGACGAGTTCGGCTCGCGCCGTATTAGCGACGTCACGTCTTTCGAGGCCAAAAGATGGCTCATCGACCTCCGAAACGTCCATGGGAAGCGTTGCGGCTCCATTCGCACAATACGCGGGGTCTTGAAGCCCGCATTCCAGATGGCAGAGGAGAACGACCTCATCCGCCGGACCCCCTTCAACTTCGAGCCTGCCGCCGTGCTGGTAAACGACATGGTCGCACGCGAGACCCTTACTCCCAAGCAGGAGCGCAGGTTCCTAGGTTTCGTGGCGAACGACAAGCGCCACCAGCGCTATTGCGACGCCCTCTTCATCCCCTTGAATACCGGGCTCTGCATTTCCGAGTTCTGCGGTCTCACGGTGAATAATCTTGACTTCAATGAGGGCAGCATACGGGTGAACAAGCAACTCCAGCAATCCAGTGACATGCGTTGTTGCATAGAGCGTCCTAAAACGGAGAGCGGTGTCCGCTACGTTCCCATGACGAACGCCGTCCCTGCGAGCTTCAAGCGTGTTCTTGTGAATCGCCCGCACCCCGCAGGCGGACCCGTGGTCGACGGGGCAAGCGGCTTCCTGCTCCTCGACAAGAACGAGATACCCCGCGTCGCCCTGCACTGGCAGAAGTATTTTCAGTATGCGGTGGCGAAGCACAACCGCATCTATAAGGAGGAGCTTCCGAAGATCACGCCCCATGTCTGCCGCCATACCTTCTGCTCGAAGATGGCGCGCAAGGGCATGGACCCCGCGAAGCTGAAATATATCATGGGCCATTCCAACATAGAGGTGACGTTCAACACGTATACCCACCTCGGTTTCGATGACGTGAAAGCGAACCCGCTCGGTTATGAATCCGGGACGGCGTAGGAAATCGTAAAATGTCTCTGTTTACGACGATTCTTACGACGTCGGCGGCAGAAAAACCCACTCATTTATGAATTGATTTGATACTCTGTATTTGACCGAAGAATCAACAATGTGCCATTTACCTGCGGATATCATGATATATGAGAGGTTTCAGAGAATGATAAGAATCATGTTCGTCTGCTATGGGAACATCTGCCGCTCGACGATGGCCGAGTCGGTGTTTACCGAGCTCGTGCGTCGCGCTGGGCGCGAGGCGGAGTTTGCCATTGATTCTGCCGCGACCTCGACCGAGGAGATTGGCAACCCTCCGCATCATGGCACCGTCGCCAAGCTGCGCGAGGCCGGGATTCCCGTCGTTGCGCACCGCGCGCGCCAGGTTCGTCGCGCGGAGTATGGTGACTGGGACCACATCGTCTATATGGATGCCGAGAACGCGCGCGGCCTGCGTCGCATCTTCGGCGACGATGCCGACGGCAAGATTTCGCGGCTGCTGGATTGGACCGATCGCCCCGGCGACGTCGCCGATCCCTGGTACACCGGCAACTTCGATGCCACCTACCGCGATGTGCTCGCCGGCTGCACGGCCATGCTCGAGCAACTGTAGGCGCCCGGGCGGCGCGGATGCGTGAGCCACGCCATCGGCATAAAATGAGCGTGGATAATCTCCCGCATACAAATTGAGCGTGGATAATCTCCCACTTTGAACGCAAAACGGCGCTCTAAACGGGAGATTATCCACGCTCATTATCTTGGTGGGAGAAAATCCACGCTCGATTACTCGTCGACGATCTCGGCGAGCCAGACGTTCAACGTATCGACCTCGGGGCAGCAGAACTTTGCCGTACCGGGCTCGTTGCCGGGCACGGTTCCGCCGTAGCGCAGGATGTCGATATAGGGAAAGCCCACATGGCAGGCCATGGAGCACATCTTGCCGCGATCGCGGTCGAAGTCGAAGACGTCGCCGGGCTTGTGGCCATGGTGGCAGCGGCACGTGCCCAGCTGGTCCACGCAGCTAATGCGGATACGTGGGCGCTTGCCGCGTGGCGCGCCGAGCAACTTGCCCTCGCTCGCGGGCTCGGGGCCGCTTTCGCTGGCGCTACTCATGGTCGATCACATCCAGGCAGGCCTCGATGGGAAGACCGGCCGACTTGTCCTCTTGGTCGGCATTGCGCTCGATAAGCTCGGCCACCACACGCATGGCATCGGACGTCGCGCGCTGCAGACTCCAACCTGCCATAACGCGGCCGACGAGCACCGCCGAGAACGTGTCACCGGTGCCCGGGAAATAGACCGGGATCAGGTCGAAGGGAATCGTGAAGTACTCCCCCGCCACATGGTCGTAACCGATAACCGCGTTCGTGCCATTGACCACGGTGCTCGTAATGACCACCGACTTGGCACCCAGCTCGCGCACGGCGTCCACAAGGGCGCGGGCCTCTTCGGGCGTAATTTGCTCGGCAATAGGCCTATCGGCAAGCAGGCACGCCTCGGTATAGTTGGGCACCGCGTAGTCTGCGCACTCCAGCAGGTGCCGCATAAGGCCAATCGTGGACTCGGGCACGCCCGCATAGAGCTTGCCGTTGTCGCCCATGATGGGGTCGACGAACACCTTGGTACCCTTTTGCGCACGGCGGTGGCAAAAGTCCGAGATGATGCGCGTCTCTTCCTCGGTCACGATAAAGCCGGTCGAGATGGCGTCGAACTCAAAACCGAGTTCTTCCCAGATGGCAAGACTCTGACGCACGTACTCCGTGGTGTCGTGGATGTAGAACTTGGGATAGTTGAGCGTATCGGACACAAGTGCCGTCGGCAGATTGTGGATACGGTAACCCATGTGCGACAGCACCGGCAGCATGGCGGAAAGCGCGACCTTGCCGTAGCCGCACATATCGTTGATCAGCAACAGCTGAGTGTTCTTCATGAGTGTCCCCCTTGGGTCGGGCGCGGCGCGGCGGCGCCACAGTGCGACTAAGTGTAGCGCAGGGAACGCTACGGACGAAAGCTTGCGCCGTGGAGGACAGTTTGTTGCGGAAAGGTTTCGGAAACGAGGGGCTAGCCTGCTTCATTGCGGCCCATTCGCCGCCACTCATTCAGTGCCATTTCAAAACTACACCGGATTACGGGGCTGAACCTGAATGAGTCAACCACACCCTCTATTTTCAAATCATAGCAAGCCTTCTACCTGCGGTTTTCTTTTTACCAATTTCGGTATGGTCGACAATCCGCAGTTCAGCCCCGTAATCCGGCATAGTTTTGAAGTTAGTCATTGGGGACGTTCTTAAATGACTAGTCAAACAAGAACGTCCCCAACGACTACCCCGATGTTTTGCGGCGCCGTAACTAAATAAGTTTGGTACCTTGACATTCTTGTGTGGCACTCCTAGATTAGTTAGGCACAAAATAATTCCACTACCTAACTAAAGAAAGGAGCGATACGAATTCATGTGCGATGAACCCCTTAACCTTCGCCCGCATGAGCCCGGCGGCGATCCTTCGGAGCCGGCAGACGTGCCCGAAGCAGTTAACGGCGAAGACAAGCTCGCCAAGCGCATCCTGAGCGGCCTAGGCTTTTGCGGCCACTACATGCACTTTCACGGCGGCGGCGTGTCCGGCAAGGCGCCCATCGTCTGCCTGCTTGCCAAGCAGGAAAACGGCGAGATGTCGCAGCAGGAACTCGGCATGCACTTCGACCTCAAGCCGGGGTCGCTTTCCGAAATCTTGTCCAAGCTCGAGTGCGCCGGCATCATCGAGCGCAGCCGCAATCCAAAAGATCGCCGGCAGCTCACCATTCGCCTAACCGAGATCGGCTGGGAGAAGGCCCGCATCGACCAAGCCTCGCGCATCCGCTTTAGGGAACAGGCCTTTAGCGCGCTCACCCACGACGAGCGCGAACAGCTCGCCGAGATGCTCGAGAAAATCCGCGTAACCTGGGAGGAACTGGATGATTAAAACCCTTATGGGCAGCATCCGCGATTACATGAAGGTCACGATCGCCACGCCGTTGCTGGTGCTTGGCGAGGTAATCTGCCAGATGATGATCCCGTTTATCACCGCCGACATGATCGACGCCATCAAGGACGGCACCGCCGTTACCGAGATGCTGCCCACCGCCGGCCTTCTCGTACTCATCGCGCTGACGTCACTCGCCTTTGGCGCCGCCGCGGGCATCACCTGCAGCCATGCCAGCTGCGGCTTTGCCAAGAACCTGCGTCGCGACCTGTTCTACAAGATCCAGACGTTCAGCTTCGCCAACATCGACGAGTTCTCGAGTTCCTCGCTCGTCACGCGCCTCACCACCGACATCAACAACGTGCAGCAGGCCTTTATGATGCTCATCCGCATCGCCGTGCGCTCGCCGCTGGTGCTGGTCTTTGCCTTTACCATGGCATACGCCATGGGCGGCAGCGTCGCCATGGTCTACCTGGTCATCATTCCGCTGCTGGGCTTTGGCCTGTTCTTTATCATCTATAAGGTGCGCCCGATCTTTACCCGCGTGTTCCGCAAGTACGACGCGCTCAACGAATCGGTCGAGGAAAACGTCACCGGCATGCGCGTGGTCAAGAGCTACGTGCGCGAAGACTTTGAGAAGGAGAAGTTCGCCACCGCCGCGCGCGACGTCCAGATGGACTTCACCCGCGCCGAGAAGTTGCTCGCCTTCAACAACCCCATGATGAACATCTGCGTCAACGGCGCGTTCGTCGTCATCATCTACCTGGGCTCCAAGCTCATCATCACGAGCCAGGGCACCCTGTTCGATGTGGGCCAGCTCTCCTCCATCTTTACCTACGGCTTCCAGATTCTGATGAGCCTAATGCAGCTGTCGATGATCTTTGTCATGGTGACCATGGCAGATGAGTCGGCGCACCGCATTACCGAGGTGCTGGCCGCCGAGCCCACGATCGCTAACCCGACCGAGCCCGTGCACGAGGTTGCCGACGGCTCCATCGACTTCGATCACGTGAGCTTTAAGTATTCCGAGCATGCCCGCCGCCAGGCGCTCGACGATATCGACCTGCATATTAAGAGCGGCGAGACCATCGGCATTATCGGTGGCACCGGCTCGGCCAAGTCGACGCTCGTGAACCTGATCGCCCGTCTGTACGATGTCACGGAGGGCACCGTGCGCGTCGGCGGCGTGGACGTGCGCGACTACGACCTGGACGCGCTGCGCCACCAGGTAGCCATGGTCCTGCAGAAAAACGTGCTGTTTAGCGGCCCCATCGCCGAGAACCTGCGCTGGGGCGACCCGAACGCCACCGACGAGGAAGTCCGCGAGGCCGCACATCTGGCCTGCGCCGACGAGTTTGTCGACGGCTTCCCCAAGGGCTACGACACCTGGATCGAGCAGGGCGGCTCCAACGTTTCCGGCGGCCAGAAGCAGCGCCTGTGCATCGCGCGTGCCCTGCTGCGTCGCCCCAAGATCTTGATCCTGGACGACTCCACGAGCGCCGTCGACACCAAGACCGACGCCAAGATCCGCGAGGGCCTGGCGAGCTACCTGCCCAACACGACCAAGCTCATCATCGCCCAGCGCATCAGCTCCGTGCAGGACGCCGACCGCATCATCGTCATGGAGGGCGGCCGCATCAAGGACATCGGCAACCACGATGAGCTGCTCCAGACGAGCGAGGTCTACCGCGAGACCTTTACCTCGCAAAACAAGATGTCTGCCGAGGGCGAAGGGGCCGTCGAGGCCGACACCGAGGCATCCGCAACGCAAGCCCAGAACCAGGAAGGAGGCGAGGTACATGAGTAAGGCAACCACCGCCGAGCGCGCGCTCAACCGCAAGAGCGGCACCATGTCGCGCCTCATCAAAACGCTCTTTGGCTTCTACCCGGTGCTTTTGCCCCTCGTCGTCGCCGGCGTTGTGCTCTGCGCCGTCATCAACTCCATCGGCGCGACCTTCCTTCAGAGCGCCCTGCAGATTATTAGCGAATCGTGGCAGTCGGGCGATTGGGAAGCCGCACAGCCCAAGATCGCGCAGCTCGTGACCACCCTCGCCTGCATCTACGGCGTCGGCATCCTGTCCTCGCTGTTCTGGAACCGCACCATGGCCATCATCACGCAGGGCTCGTTGGAAAAGCTGCGCGAAAAGATGTTCAACCGCATGCAGGACCTGCCGATTCGCTACTTCGACACGCACCAGCGCGGCGACATCATGAGCCACTACACCAACGACATCGACACGCTGCGTCAGATGATCAGCCAATCGCTGCCCAACCTGCTCATGACGATCATCGTCATCGTCACCGTGTTCTTCATCATGCTGTATTACAGCGTGTGGATGTGCCTGGTCATCATTGCCGGCGTCGCCTTTATGACCTTTATGACCAAGCTGCTCGGCTCCAACTCCGCGCGCTTCTTTATCGCGCAGCAGACCGAGCTCGGCGTGGTCGAGGGCCATATCGAGGAAGTCATGAACGGCCAGAAAGTCGTCAAGGCGTTCTGTCACGAGTCCGCTGCCGAGGCCGATTTTGACGAGCGCAACGAGAAGCTCTTCGAGGTCTCGCAGAAGGCCAACATGTACGCCAACATCCTCATGCCGATCCTCGGGAACCTGGGCGACTTGCTCTACGTGCTGGTCGCGCTGACCGGCGGCATCTTCCTGGAGCTGGGCGTGCCCAACCTGAGCCTCTCGGGCATGGCGCTCTCCATCGCCGTCGTGGTGCCGTTCCTCAACATGACCAAGCAGTTCTGCGGCCAGATCGGCCAGATCTCGCAGCAGATCAACGCCGTGGTCATGGGCCTTGCCGGCGCCGAGCGCATCTTTGAGCTGCTCGACGAGGAGCCCGAAGCCGACGAGGGCTACGTGACGCTCGTCAACGCGCAGGTCAACCCCGATACCTGGCAGCTCGAGGAGGCCGACCACCACACCGGCATGTGGGCATGGAAACACCCGCACCGTGCAACCGGCGAGATCGAGTACGTACCGCTGCGCGGCGACCTGGTCATGGACAACGTCGACTTTGGCTATACGCCCGACCACGAGGTGCTGCACGGCGTGTCCGTATATGCCAAGCCGGGCCAGAAGGTCGCGTTTGTCGGTGCCACCGGTGCCGGTAAGACGACCATCACCAACCTCATCAACCGCTTCTACGACATTGCCGACGGCAAGATCCGCTACGACGGCATCAACGTCAACAAGATCCGCAAGGCAGATCTGCGCCGCTCGCTGGGCGTGGTGCTGCAGGACGTGAACCTGTTCACCGGCACTGTGATGGACAACATCCGCTACGGCAACCTGGACGCCACCGACGAGGAGTGCATCGCGGCGGCCAAGCTCGCGGGCGCCGACGACTTTATCACCCGCCTGCCCGACGGCTACGACACCATGCTCACCGGCAACGGCGCGCAGCTGTCGCAGGGCCAGCGCCAGCTGATTTCGATCGCACGCGCCGCCGTCGCCGATCCGCCGGCAATGATTCTGGACGAGGCCACGTCGAGCATCGACACCCGCACTGAGGCCATCGTGCAAGCAGGCATGGATAAGCTCATGGAGGGCCGCACGACGTTTGTCATCGCGCACCGCCTGTCCACCGTGCGCAACGCCGACGCAATCATCTGCCTGGATCACGGCCGCATCATCGAGCGTGGCAACCACGACGAGCTGATCGCCAAGCGCGGATATTACTACCAGCTCTATACCGGAGCGTTTGAGCTGGAGTAGCTCAAAACATCCCCTACGCTCCCAACGGAGCTCCCCGAGGGAGACGGGGTGTTTACTCCGTGCTCAAACATTCTCGCTTCGCTGCGAAACTGCGCGCGGAGCAAACACCCCCGTCTCCCTCGGGGAGCGCCTGCGCACACGGTCTTTTCTCGCAGCCTGAAAAGAAGTGGTGAGGCCCTGGCCGTTTGGCCAGGGCCTCGTTTTGTAAGGATGATTTGGGAGGTGGTGGAGGAACAGTCTTTTTGGGACGGGGCTAAATTAGCTGGTTCTCCATCCCAATATCGATGAATCAACAAATCGCAACTGAGCCCTAATCCAAAAACAGCTAATTTAGCCCCGTCCCAAAAAGACTGGTCAAGCTAACGGAACGCCGTAGCTAAAAAAGCCCCGTCCCAAAAAGACTGCTTTGGCAGAACGTCGGGTGGTATCCTTGGTAGCCCTGTGCTGCAAACGCAGCTTAAACGCAAGGAGTCCCATGGATCTTATCGCCCAGCTTGCCCGCGAGCTCAACTTTAAGGCCGCCAACATCGAGTCAGCCGTCAAGCTCATCGACGAGGGCAACACCATCCCCTTTATTTCGCGCTACCGCAAGGAAGCCACGGGCGGCATGGACGACGTCGCCCTGCGCGCACTCGACGAGCGCCTGTCCTACCTGCGCAATCTTGAGCAGCGTAAAGAGGACGTCATCCTGCTCATCGACGCCCAGGGCAAACTCACGCCCGAACTCGAGCAGCAGATTCGCGAGGCCACGCAGCTCCAGCGTGTCGAGGACCTCTACAAGCCCTACCGCAAAAAGCGCATGACTCGCGCGCAGAAGGCCCGCGAGGCAGGCCTTGAGCCGCTCGCCAACATGATCATCATGCAGGCCTCGGCCAAGGGCAGCGCACTCGACGCCGCCGCGGCATACGTCAACGAGGAGGCCGGCTTCGACACGCCCGAAAAGGCGCTTGCCGGCGCGGCAGACATCGTGGCCGAGACGGTGGCCGAGGACCCCGAGAACGTCGCCGACCTGCGCGCCTTTACGCAGAACACCGCCGACATCGTCGTCGAGGCCACCGACCCCACCGAGAAGACTCCCTACGGGCCGTACTACAGCTATGACGAGCCGCTGCGCCGTATACCCAACCACCGCGTGCTGGCTATCGACCGCGGTGAGCGCGAGGGCAAGCTCCGCGTGCGCGTGAACGTCGACGGCACTGCCGCCACGGCGCGCCTCGGCAGCCGTTGGCCCCGACGCCAGGGCGTGTTTGCGCCCGTCTTTGATGCCGCCATCGCCGACGGCTACAAGCGCCTCATGGCCCCCTCGCTGGAGCGCGAGGCCCGCGCCAAGCTCACCGTCCGCGCGCAGACCGAGGCCATCAACGTCTTTGCCAAGAATCTCGAGGGCCTGCTCTCGGCACGCCCCGTACGCGGCGCCCGTGTGCTTGCACTCGATCCGGGCTACCGTACCGGCTGCAAGGTCGCCGTCATGGACGAGACCGGCAAGCTACTCGACCACGGCGTGGTCTACCCCACCAAGCCGCGCCACGACGTCGCCGGCACCAAGCGTGAGCTCGCCCGCCTCGTCAAGAAGGACGGCGTCAACACCATTGTCATCGGCAACGGCACCGCCAGCCGCGAGACCGAAGAAGTCGTCTCGGAGTTCATCGTCGAGCAGGCGCCTGGACTGCGATACACCATCGTCAACGAGGCCGGCGCATCGGTGTACTCCGCCTCCGAGCTCGCTAGTCAGGAATATCCCGACCTGGACGTCACCGTGCGTGGCGCCATGAGCCTGGGCCGCCGCCTGCAAGACCCGCTGTCAGAGCTCGTCAAGATTCCGCCCCAGTCCATCGGCGTTGGCCAGTACCAGCACGACCTTGACCAGGCCGAGCTTTCGCGCACCCTGGGACATGTGGTGGAGGACGTCGTCAACCGCGTGGGCGTCGACGTAAACACCGCAAGTGCGAGCCTGCTGGGATACGTATCGGGCATCACGCCGAGCGTAGCCAAAAACATCGTGGCCTACCGCGAGGAGAACGGCGCCTTTACCGATCGCCGCCAGCTCAAGAAGGTCCCCAAGCTGGGACCCAAGGCATATCTCAACGCCGCGGGCTTCCTGCGCATCAGCGGCGGTAAGAACCCACTCGATGCGACGAGCGTCCACCCCGAAAGCTACGAGGTGGCCACGGCCGTCCTGGAGCGTGCGGGTGTGGCGGCAAGCGAGCTCAGCCGCGGCGGCGTGCCCGATATCGAGAGACGCATCGGCAGCATTTCGGCGCTGGCAAGCGACCTGGACTGCGGCACCCTCACGCTCATCGACATCGTCAACGAGCTCAAGAAGCCCGGCCGAGACCCGCGCGACGACGCGCCCGAGGTGGTCTTTAGCCGCTCAGCACTTTCCATCGACGACCTGGAACCCGACATGGAGCTCAAGGGCACGGTGCGCAACGTCGTGGACTTTGGCGCCTTCGTCGACGTGGGTGTGCACCAGGACGGCCTCGTGCACATCTCCAAACTGGCCAACCGCTTCGTCAAGCACCCCAGCGACGTGGTGCGCGTCGGCGACACGGTCAAGGTGTGGGTCGAAAAGGTCGATCGCAACCGCAAGAAGATCTCGCTCACCATGGTTCAGGGCAAATAGCCGCCAAAGCGGACGTCCCCCTCTTCGCGGCGTGCAAAATTGCGAGTATTCAGCATCTCCCGATAGCCCCGCGGCGCTTCAGAGGGCCATAAAAGCAAAAACGGCCCCCGTTTTGGCGTTTTAGGGCCAAAACGGGGGCCGTTCCGCGCTTCAACCAGCTGGTAAAAGTCTTTACCATGCTGAAAACTCGCGATTTTGCACGTCGCTGCAGGGGGTACCCTTGCTTAGGGCAGAATATGGAAACCCAAAGCGGCGATATCCTTGGCAAAACCGCGCACGGTATCAAGCGAGACCTCGTACGGGTCACGGCCGATGTTCTTGCGCTTGGCCAGGATGCTGTTGGGCACCGTGATGATCTGGCAACCGCAGGCCTCGGCCTGGTAAATGTTGATGAGCTCGCGCGTGGACGCCCACAGGACCTCGCAGTTGGGCTTGGCGGCGGCCTTCTTGACTGACTCCGTCATAAACGGAATGGGATCGACGCCGGTGTCGGCGATGCGGCCGGCAAAAAGCGAGATGATGGACGGCGTCTCGGCGTCAACGGCCTCGACCATCTCATCGACCTGCTTAGGCGTAAAGATAGTGGTGACGTTGACCTTGATGCCATCGGCCGAAAGCTTGCGGACCAGCTCGGAGGTGGACTCGCCCTTGGTGGTCACGCATGGAATCTTGACGTAGACGTTATCTGCCCAGGTAGCAATCTCGCGGGCCTCGACCTCCATGGTCTCGACGTCGTCGGCAAAGACCTCAAACGAGACGGACACATCGGTGATGTGGGCCAGAACCTCCTTGGCAAACGCGCGGTAATCCGTCACGCCACCCTTCTTCATAAGGGACGGGTTGGTCGTGAAACCCTGAACGTTGCCGTTCTCGTACATGTCGAGCATGCCCTCGAGGTTTGCACCGTCAGCGAACACCTTGATTGCCATCTGCCTGATTCCTTTCGTTTGCATACGGGCATTGAGCTGCTAAACACTTTACCTACGTTTATCAATGCGTGAGCTGCGGTTTTTTATCTTCTCGGCGAACGGTTTTGCGTTTTTACCATTTTTATATCGACGCCCCAGCGGCAAAACGTTTTTGCTAATCATCGCGGTTGCTTCCGTTCGCGGCGCTGAAACAGCGCTTCACCGGCGCGTTTTCACAACCGCTCCAAAACAAAAAGCGGCGACGCCTCATTTGAGACGTCACCGCTTCCGTGTAGGAGCCGGTTATCGGAGCTCCGCCCGATTAGGGCTTAACGTATGCCTAGATTACTCTTCCTCAACGTGGTTGATCACAGCACCCTTGGTGTGGATGAAGTTGGGGACGAAGGCGACGATCAGAAGGACGGCGAGAATCGCGTAGACACCGGTGGTACCGAAGGCCTCGGCAGCGCGGCCGAGCGTAATACCAATGACGGAGAAGTCGAAGTCGCCGAACGTAGTGTTCTTGAAGCCAAAGACGTCAAGAACGGGCAGGAGCAGGGCCGGGGCAAAGGTGATGAGCAGGCCGTTGACGAAAGCGCCAAGAGCTGCGCCCTTGCGACCGCCGGTAGCATTGCCGTAGATACCGGCGGTAGCACCGCAGAAGAAGTGGGGAACCATGCCCGGGATGATGAAGATGCCCAGGGTAGCGCCCACGATGAACATACCGACAACGCCACCGATAAAGGAAGCGACAAAGCCGAGGATGACGGCGGTGGGAGCATAGGGGAAGAAGACAGCGCAGTCGACGGCGGGGATGGCACCGGGGATCAGCTTGTTGGAGATGCCCTGGAAAGCCGGGACCAGGTCGGCGAGAATCATACGGACGCCGTTGTAGACGATAGTGACACCGACGGCGAAGGACAGGGCACAAGTCAGGGCATAGACGATCACATTGTCGCCACCAGCGGTCTTGGTAACGACCGCTGGATCTGCGATGTAAGCGGCAAAAGCGGTAACCAGGTAGAAGAAAGCCATGGTAAGAGCCGTGGAGATGGTGGTGTCGCGCAGGAAGGCAAACTTCTCGGGAACCTCGATCTTCTCGGTGCTGTTCTCCTCGGCGTCCTTAGCAAAAAGCGTACCGACTGCAGCGGAGATGTAATAGGCGAGTGAACCGAAGTGGCCCATGGCGATTTCATCGCCATCGGTAACCTTCTCGGTGAAACGCTGACCAACGGCGGGAAGCATAGCGCTCACGAGGCCCAGGAACATGCCGCCCACGATGACAAGCTGGACATCCTGGAAGCCAGATGCCTGCAGAACGGCAGACAGCAGGCAAGCCATAAACATGCTGTGATGGCCCGTCAGGAAGATGTACTTAAACTTGGTAAAGCGGGCAATGATAATGTTTACGACGTAGCCGAGAATCAGGATCATCATGGTCTGAACGCCAAGGACGCTCTGAGCCATCGAAACGACGACCTCGTTGTTAGGCACGACGCCGGTGATGTGGAAACCGGTCTCGATGAAGGTACCCAGCGGAGCAAGGTTCTCCTGAACAACAGCGGCGCCAGCAGACAGCATGATGTAACCAAGAATGGGCTTCAGGGTTCCCGTCATCACCTTGTGGGCAGGGCGCTTGAGCGCAACAAGGCCCACAAAGGCAAACAGACCCATGATCCACGCTGGCTTGGTCAGAATCGATTGGATAAACTCAAGTATGGGAAGGATGGCTTGCATCTGCGCTTCCTTTCTCTCTAACGTGGGCGCGTTTCCCTCTTCCACAGGGAACCGCCCTTTTTTATGCCGCTTTAGGCGTTAGCAGCGGCCGCCTTGATTGCCTCAAGGGCGTCTTCGCGGATCTTCTTCTTGTTCACATAGCTGCGAACGATCACAACGTTGCCGTGGAGCTCGGGGGCGAGCTCCTTAACGGTGATGAACAGATCCGGATTTGCGGAAGAAGCACCGTTCAGGTCCATAGACTCAACGTCGGCCTTGATGCCCTCCTCCTCGCAAAGCTCCTCTACTTTGCCAGCGAGCATCAGGCTAGACCCGATGCCGTTTCCGCATACGGTGATGATATGCATGGCAACCTTCCTCTCCTACACGTGACGGTTTTCCGTCTATCCAAAAGCGGCGACGCATCGCCGTGCCATTAAGGCCTAAAAGAATGAACGCATGGTCTCCAAAACCTGCTCGGGCGTATCGCATGCGCTGAGCTTGGCAACGCAGCCCTCGTCCTCGAACATCTGCGAAAGCTCCGCCAAGCAGCCAAGATGAGCCTTGGGGTCGGGTGCGCAAATACCCACGAGCACGTGAACCGGATCGAAATCCTCATGTCCAAATGCAACGGCAGGGTCAAGCGTGACAATGCAGATGCCGGCCTCGCTCACATTGCCATCGGCCTGAGCGTGAGGCATGGCAATGCCCTCTTCCAAGACCATATAGGGACCGAATTTGTGAACCGACGAAATCATGGCGTCAACATAGCTCTGGTCGCATTTGCCGGCGTCAACGAGCAGCTTACCGCATGCCTTGATCGCTTCCTCCCAATCGGAGGCCTCGACGTGGCAGGCAACAAGCTCGGGCTTAAGAAGATCGGTCAGCATGCTCGCCCCCTACTCCTCGGGCAGGATATGGAAACCAAGTGCCTGAATGTCGCGGGCGAAGCCCTTGACCGTATCAAGCGAGTACTCGAGTAAATCTTTTCCGAAATTCTTGCGCTTGGCAAGAAGGGCATTGGGAACCGTAATGATCTGGCAGCCAACGGACTCCGCCTGGAAGATATTGAGGACCTCGCGCGTAGACGCCCAAAGAACCTCGGCAGCAGGCTTGACGGCAGCCTTCTTTACGGACTCCGCCATGAGGGGCAGCGGATCGACGCCGGTATCGGCAATGCGACCGGCAAAGATGGACAGAATAGAGGGGGTCTCGGCAGAGACGGCATCGACAAACTCGTCGACCTGCTCGGGCGTGAAGATGGTAGTGACATTCACCTTGATACCGTCGGCAGAAAGGCGCTTGACAAGCGCGGCGGTGGACTCGCCCTTGGTGTTGAGTGCCGGGATCTTAACGTAGACGTTGTCTGCCCAGGTTGCAATCTCGCGGGCCTCGGCTTCCATACCCGCCTCGTCGTCGGCAAATACCTCAAAAGAGACCGACACATCGGTGATGTGCTCAAGAACCGTCTTGGCAAAAGCGCGGTAGTCAGTCACGCCACCGGCCTTCATAAGGGAAGGATTGGTCGTGAAACCCTGAACGTTACCATTGTCATGCATGTCAAGCATGCCTTCGAGGTTAGCGCCGTCGGCAAACACCTTGATCGCCATGTTCGGTCCTTTCTCATCTAGCACTATTGCTATCGAAAGCCTTCTTCTTTGTTTCAAAAGCTTTTCGGTTTTCTTTTATAAACCATTTCAAAAGCTATCGAAAGCTCAATTGTCATCTTTCCGTGAACGGTCGAATATCGGGTGTGAACGTACTTCTTTTGGTCGGCACCTTCAGAACAAGACCCTCTACACGCTATTTAAGTGCAAACTATCTGCTACGCATGCATTTGGGACATGCCATTCCGTTCATTTGATTCATTCGATTTTGCCTTGTCCTTTTCATATCGATACGTTATATTTCGATTACGAAAGGCGTATCTTTTGCCTTTCGTTCAAAAGGAGCGGCATATGGCATCTACTTCAGACCTTTCACCGGCCGAGCGTCAGCGATTTATTATGAACTGGCTGGCCGAAAAGCCAAATATCTCGGTATCCGACATCGTTCGCCGTTTTTCGGTTTCGGAAGTCACCGCACGACACGACCTCGTCTCGCTGGAATCCGAAGGCAAGCTGCGTCGCGTACGCGGCGGAGCGGTATCGCTTTCTCGCTCCAACGCAATCTCGTATCCCGAGGAGCGTATCAATGTCCAAGTCGAGGCCAAAGAGGCCATCGCCGCAACCGCGGCAACTCTTGTTGATGATGGCGATGTTCTGGTAATTGATATCGGCACCACAGGCTTTTACTTCGCTAAGGCCCTCATGGACAAGCGTGAGATCACCATTATCACCGGCGATCTTGCAATCGCGAACTATGCCAGCTTTAATCTCCCCAATGCTTCGGTAGTGCTGCTGGGCGGCTCCGTGCGCAAGGGCCACCTCTATCTCGCGGGCGCACTAACGCTCGACTGCATGAGCAAACTCCATGCCGACAAGGCGTTTGTCAGTGCCGACGGATTCCACCCCGACCACGGTTTTACCGTCGAGCACGACTTCTCAGCCATGATCAAGCATATGTACCTGACCAACTCAAACCAGAGTTACATGATGGTTGACCAGGGAAAGTTCAACAAGACCAGTTTTTATCAGTCCGCGCAGATCGATGACCTCGATGGCATCATCGTTGATGGAGACGACGAGGGTATCATGACGGCGGCGATCGAGAGCAGTCGCAGCCATCCCAAGCTCTATATTGCAAAATAGCTCAAATGGCCGGGTCGCCCCCCCCCTGCGGGCGACCCGGCCATTTATTCAATCAACCCAAAATGCTGCATCGCTGTGACGGTGCCGTCGTGTGCGACATCGTCGGTCACGTAGTCGGCGACCGCCTTGACCTCGGGCATGGCGTTGCCCATGGCGACAGCCGTCTCGACCGCAGCGAGCATGCCCAGGTCGTTGCCCGAATCGCCGAAGCCAAAGGTGCGCGCATTTCCTTCTCGGCCCAAATACGCCAGCGCTCGCGTCACGCCCACGCCTTTGTCAATACCCTTGGGGCTCAGCTCGCGATTCTGGCCACCGGTGTTGCACAGCTCAAACTCGCAATCGATAAAGCCGTCATCATTGGCTACTCGAGCCAAACTGGGCACACTGAGGCATATCTTGCCCACACGCAGACTGCCGTCGACGCGCATTTCCTCGGTGCTGTGCACCACAGAAGTGCCGATCAGAGACGACTGCTCAACGCCCACAGGCTCCAGGGCAAAAGTAGCCACGTTGGTCTCGAAAAAGGCCTCAATCCCTGCCGCGGCCATACGGCGCGCAAGCTCCTCGATAACGTCCTCGTCAAAGCAGTCCTCGTGTACCACGCGTCCCTCGACCTCGAGCGTGGCGCCTGCCATGGCCACGACGCCCGCGGGGTCGAGCGCACGCAGGCTATCGGCGATAAGCCACAGGGGGCGACCCGTGCAGATAAATGCCTTGTGCCCTGCATCGCGCAGTGCACGGAACGCCTCAACCACCGTCTGCGAGGGGCGAACCGCCGAAAAGTCCTTATCGCTCATATCGTCGGGATCGAACGACGTCAGCGTGCCGTCCACGTCAAAAAAGAGCACGGCGGAATCGGGGCACGCATCAATCATATGGGTTCCTTTCGGGGATGAGGGCAAACGAAGCATCCATCATATAATGGAGCGACGCAACCAGAGAGGTCACCCATGGAATTTTACGCAAGCTGCCCCGAGGGCTTTGAGTCCGCACTCGCCGATGAGCTTAAACGCCTCGGGCTTTCGCATGTCCGCCGGCTGAAGGGCCGCGCTACGTTTGAGGGCGAGCTCGAAGAAGGCTACCGCGCCTGTCTGTGGTCGCGCCTGGCGAGCCGCGTGTTCGTGGTTCTTGGGCGCTTTGAGGCGCAGGATGCCGACGAGCTGTACGATAGCGTTTACGACATCGCCTGGGAGAACATCATCCGCCCCGGCGCAACCATCGCCATCACCGCCCGCGGCGTGACCGAGCAGCTGCGCAACACACGCTTCTCTGCCTTGCGCGCCAAGGACGCATTGTGCGACCGCCTGGCCGAAACCACGGGCCGTCGCGCCGATGTCGATGCCGCCGATCCCGATGTTCACCTGCTGCTTTCGCTGCGTCAGCGCCGCGCGAGCATCAGCCTGGACCTTTCGGGCGACCCGCTGTTCAAGCGCCTGCCGCCCGCAGCGACCCGCGCCGGCGAGGGCGCGCACGTGCTGCGCCCCGACTACGCCGCCCTGGTGCTGGCGCAGGTCGGTTGGACCGCGCTGTGCGAGCGCGAGCTCACAGCCGATGATTACGAGAACGAAGCCCTGCCCACGCTGATCGACGCCTCGTGCGCCGGCGGCGGTCTGCTGCTGGAAGCCGTGAACATTCTGACCGACCGCGCCCCGGGCGCTGCACGCGAGCACTGGGGCTTTGAGGGCTGGCAGCCGCATGACGCCGCCCTGTGGGAGCAGCTGCTTGCCGAGGCACGCGAGCGCGAGGCGGCGGCGCGCGAGCGCCAGGCGCGCATCGTCGCCGTGGACATCGACCCCGCCGCCCGCAAGACTGCCGAGCGCATGGTCAAGTGCGCCGGCTACAAGCGTTTTGTCGACTTTTGCGCTGCCAAGCCAGCCACCGTGCTGGACCATGCAGGCGCTGTCGCCGGTGCCGCCGTGGTCGCAGACACCACCGAGACCCCGCTTTCGCTCATGCACGACGCCATGACGCTGGTCGGCGAGCTGCGCCGCGCGCCCGAGCTTGCCGCGGCGCCGGTCGCCGCGCTCACCCGCGATGGATTGCTGGCCCGCTCGCTCCACGCCGAGCCCGAGCGCTCGATCGCCGTCATGCCCAACAACGAGGAGGCGACCGTCGAAGTCTGGCCGTCGCTCGACCACGCCGTCGCAGCGTTTGAGGCTGCGACCAGCGCAGATGCCGAGGCCGAGGTTGCGGATACCAACGAAGTCAACGACGAAGCCGCCAGCACCCCCATGCCCGAACCTGCCGCCACACTCGACCTGGGCGACGGCAAGCCGCTGCCCGTGCTTATCCCCGAGTCCGAGCAGTTCGCCAACCGCTTGCGCAAGAACGCCCGTCTGCGTCGCAAGTGGGCAAAGCGCGAGGGCGTGAGCTGCTACCGCGTCTACGATGCCGACCTACCCGATTACTCCGCCGCCATCGATCTATACGAGGGCTGCCCGCAGACGCCGGGCCGCTGGCTCGTCATCGCCGAATACGCCGCGCCCAAGACCATCGATCCCGCGCTTGCCCAGGCCCGCATGCTCGACATTCTGGCCATCGCGCCGCGCATCCTAGATGTTCCCGCCGAGCACGTGCACGCCAAGGCCCGCATGCGTTCGCGCGGCGGCTCGCAGTACGGCAAGCAGGGCGCCGGCAAGGGCGGCTCGGGCGAGCGCGCCAATATCGCACGCCGTCGTCTGCCGCTCATCGAGGAGGGCGGCCTTACCTTTGCCGTCAACTTTGACGACTACCTGGACGTCGGCATCTTCTTGGATCACCGCGTCACCCGCAACCTGGTGCGCGAGCACGCCAAGCAGGCGCGGCGCTTTCTCAACCTGTTCGCCTATACCGGCACCGCTACCTGCTATGCGGCAGACGGCGGCGTCGAGGAAACTGTGACGGTCGACCTCTCCAACACCTACCTGGACTGGGCCGAGCGCAATATGCGCCAGAACGGCTTTGTTGGTCCGCAGCATCATTTTGTGCGCGACGACGTGCTTGCCTGGATTCGCGTCCAGCGCCAGACGCGCAACCGCTGGGACCTGATTTTTGTCGATCCGCCCACGTTTTCGAACTCATCAAAGATGGGCCGCCGCACCTGGGACGTCCAGCGCGACCATGTTGAGCTTTTGGCCGGCGTATCGCGCCTGCTCGCACAGGGCGGCCACGCCATCTTTAGCTGCAACCTGCGCGGCTTCCGCCCCGAGACGCGCAAGCTCGCGCGCGCGGGCGTCGTGCTAGAGGACATTACGGCGCAGACCATCCCCGAGGACTTTGCGCGCAACCAGAAGGTGCACCATTGCTATATCGTGCGCCGCCTGCCCATCGAGGACGCCATGGCCGAAGTCGGCTTTAGCACCGAGGAGATTGCAGAGCGAACCGAAGAGCTGCGCAACCCCGAGGCCCGCAAGCCCCGCGCAACGGCGCCCGCGCACGCGCAGGCCGGAGACCGAGGGTCGCGCGGCGACGGCAAGCCTGCCTGCGCCGGCAAGCCCAAAAAGAAGAAGTTCTACGCCAGCAAGCCCAAGGGCAGATAAACCAAGTTGCGGTGGAATACGGACTGTTTTGCCTGGAATTAGGCAAATTTAGACCGTATTTCACCGCAACTCATATTGGGATGGTGGTTGGCGATCTAGCCCTGGGTGACCAGGCGATAGCCGATACCCACGTGCGTCTGGATATAGCGCGGATGCGCCGGATCGGACTCGATCTTCTTACGCAACGTGCCCATAAAGACACGAAGGCTCGCCAGGTCGCTCTTAGTTGCCGTGCCCCAAATCTCGTGCAGGATAAACTGGTGCGTCAGCACCTTGTCGGCGTTGTGCGCCAGCAGGCACAAGAGCTTGTACTCGATCGGCGTCAGATGCAGCTCCTCGCCATCCATCGTGGCGATGCCGGCATCAAAATCGATATGCAGCTCACCGGTATCGAACGAGCCCTCGGAGGCAACGCCGCCCGTTTGCGCATACGAAAGGCGCCTGAGCGTCGTGCGAATGCGCGCGAGCAGCTCCTCGACCGAAAACGGCTTGGTCAGGTAGTCGTCGGCACCGGCATCGAGTGCGCGAATCTTGTCCGCATCCTCGCTGCGCGCCGAGACCACAATGATCGGCATGCCCGACCATGCGCGCACCGACTCCACCACCTTGACGCCGTCCATATCGGGCAGGCCCAGATCGAGCAGCACAATACTCGGTGCCTGCGATGAGGCGGCGGCGATGGCGGCATGGGCGGTCTCCACGGCCATATGGCGCAAGCCGTGCGCCTCGAGCGCGGCAACGATAAGGTTGCGGACGGCGGGGTCGTCCTCAACGACCAAGATGAGCGGTTTCATGGCAGAGTTCGACACAGCGTTACTCCTTATCAAACGGAACGTCGGCGGCGGGAAGCCCAATCGTAAAGACCGAGCCGTGCGGGTCCGCCGCGGCAACCTCTATGCTACCGCCATGCGCCAACATAATGGATCGACAGAGCGAAAGTCCCAAGCCCACGCTGCGATGGCTATCAGCCAAGCCATGGTTGACAGTGTAGAACGATTCAAAGATCCGGCCCTGCTCCTCGGGCGCAATACCGGGACCGTCATCGGCGACGGAACATGCCACCTGTCCATCGTTCGCCATAATCGAGATCACGATATGCGAGGCGGGCGGCGTATAGGCAATAGCGTTGTTCACCAGGTTCACCACCAGCTGCACCATCAGGCGCGCATCGACGTTGACGAGCGCCGGCTCGTCGCACGGCACCACCTTAAGATCGTGCTCGCGTACAGCCGGATTCACGTGGCGCAGCGCCTCCTCGACGATATCGTCCATGAGCTCGAGCGTGGTCGACAGATGCATGCCGCCGCCCTCGAGCTTTGTGATGGCGAGCAAATTCTCGACGGTGGCGTTGAGCCATTGCGCATCCGAACGAATGGAAAGGAGCATGCTGCGGCGCGTCTGGCTATCGAGCACGGCCGTGCCGGTCGAACCCTGGTCGAGTAGCACGTCGGCATTGCCCGAAATGCTGGTAAGCGGCGTGCGCAGATCGTGCGAGATGGAGCGCAGCAGATTGGCGCGCAGCTGTTCGTTTTTGGCGAGCACCGCCGCCTCCTCGCGGGCCTCCATGGCGCGGGCGCGATCGAGTGCCAGCTCGCCTTCGCTCACGATGGCGTCGGCAAGTGTCCGTTCCTCGTGCGTCAGCACGTCGGGCTCGGCAACGATAGCCAGCACGCCCACCACCGAGGCGGGGTCGCCCGAGCGCACGAGGCCGTCGCCCGTGCAAACCGTCAGGTAGATGCCATAAAACGCCGAGCCGCCATAGGTGGCATCGAGCGGCGTTCCCACATAGGCGGACGCCGAGAGCCGCGGCGGCATCTGGGGCGTCAGCTGGTGCACCGGCGAGGCGTCACCCACGGCCGTGTACGTCGCACGCGGCAGCAAGTCATCATCGTCGGCGTCGGCGCTGTACCACACGACCGGACAGCCCGAAAGACGCGCCAGCTGCGTTGCCATGGCATGCACAATCTGCTGCTGATCGGAACACCGCTGCAGCATGCGGTTGGTCTCGAGCACCATATGCGTGCGACGGTCGCTGGCGGCAGCCTGTGCCAAGGCGCGGCGCAGGGCCAACGCAATCGAGCTCGACACAAGCGAGACCACAAACATGATGAAGAACATGCCGGGATAGACGCGGTCGATAAACGATAGCGAGCAGCGCGGGTCGACAAACAAGAAGTTGTAGAGCGCTACGGCGGCAGCCGAGCTCAGCAAGCAATACAGGCGGCTCCAGGTAAAGAATGCGCACAACTGCACGGCGAACACATAGACGATCATGATGCTCGGCGCGAGACCAGGATGGTCGAGCAGCGCACCCACAATCGTCGCCGCGACCAGCAGCCCCGCCGATACGCAGGCGTCATACAGAGGGCTGCGACGTGTCAGCGTTGTGCGCCGCCACCAAAAGCTATCGGCAATATCGCCGTCCGCACGGACGTCCATCGGCACCCCGTCCCTCTCTTAAATACAAAAACCACCACAGAGGGGACAGCACCTTTGTGGTGGTTTCCCTTGTGGTGGTTCCAAGTGTATAGCCTTTGCAGTCTGCGGTCGTTAGACAAACAGCACGTGCGCGAGCAGGGCGCACACTCTTGTCCATCGAAGGCCAACTCCATGCAACCTGTCGGCGACTACGGGCGCTCGTTGGGGGCCAGGCGCTGCATCTTGTTCACAGCCTTGAACTTGGTGAACAGCGGCACATACTCAAAGCTCACGTTGGAGTTCTCCAGGCCATACCAGCGCGCCGGCGTACCGGCAAAGCGGCGGATGATGTACTTGAGCGTGATGGCCGTGCGCTCGCTCGGCTCCACGTCACTCTCGGGCGCCAGGAGCTTGCGGATCATGACGAACTTAAACGTGCCGATGTTGCCCGGATCCTTGTAGACCGAGTAGTCATGCATCTGCGGCGGCAGCTCGCCAGTGGCGGCCAGATCCTGAACAACCTGGCGCAAGTAGGCGTTCACGCGCTGGTTAACCTTGTAGCCCAGGTACAGATGCACGCGGAAAACATAGTCGGTGCCAAACGTCTCGACCGAATAGGCAAAGGTATGCGGTTCGTCCATGGTCTCGACGTTCACGAACCACCAGGCGCGGGCGCGCTTGGGATGCTTGTCCAGAATCGAGTAGACGATATCGCGGTCGATGTAGTCGGTATTGGTGTCCTTGGTCAGGTACACGATGTTGTCGCTCATAAGCTCATAGCGATCGTCGTCGCGCAGGCGCTTGAGCTGCGGCAGATAGCTGCGCAGCGGCAGCAGTGTAAACTGACGCCGCTCGACCGCCGTGCCGTTGTACCAGCACAGCATAACGCCCATGATGAGCATGGCCATAAGAATAGTGAAATAGCCACCGTGGAAAAATTTGGTGAGCGAACTCACAAAGAAGAAGCCCTCGAGCAAAAGGAAGAACGCAACGAAGATATACGGGACGACCTTAAGGCCGCGATCAACATGCAGGTAGAAGAAGAGCAGCAGCGTCGTGCACATCATGGTCAGGGTGATCGCCAAGCCGTAGGCGGCCTCCATGTGCGCCGAGCTCTGGAACAGCAGCACCACGATGACGCAGCCCACAAGCATGACGTTGTTGACCATGGGAATATAGAGCTGGCCCTTGGTCTCGGCAGGATAGAAGACCTGCATGTGCGGCATGAGGTCCAGGCGGCTGGCCTCGGACACCAACGAGAAAGCGCCGGTGATGAGCGCCTGCGAGGCAATGATGGCCGCGACGGTGGAAAGGCCGACGGCAAAGGGACGCAGGCCCGGGGTAAGCATCTGGTAGAAGGGGTTGAGGTCGGCGATACCCATGAGCTCCGGGTTGCCGGCGTTGTTGATAAGCCACGCGCCCTGGCCCATGTAGGACAGCAGCAAGCAGCACTTAACGAACGGCCAGGTTGCGTAGATGTTGCCGCGGCCCACGTGGCCCATGTCGGAATAAAGCGCCTCGGCACCGGTGGTGGCGAGGAAGCAGCTGCCCAGAATCATGATGCCCGCATGGTTGTTGGGGCTCAACAAAAAGGCGATGCCGCGCACCGGGTTGAGGCACAGCAGCACGGCGGGGTGCTGGAAGACAAAGAACAGACCCGTGCCGCCCAGGAACAGGAACCACAGCGTCATGATGGGGCCAAAGGCGTGGCCGATCTTGGCCGTGCCGATGCGCTGCACCAAGAAGAGCGCAATGATGATGGCAAGCGTGATGGCCACGACGCGGGCCTGATCGTCGCCCAGCACGGCATGGACTGCCGGAATGGTGCGCAGGCCTTCGATAGCCGTAGTCACGGTAACGGCAGGCGTGAGGATGCCATCGGCGAGCAGCGCCGCGCCGCCCAGCATGGCGGGGATGATGAGCCATTTGCCGCAGCGCTTAACCAGGCTGTACAGAGCAAAGATGCCACCCTCGCCATGGTTGTCGGCGCGCAGCGAGATGAGCACGTACTTGACGGTCGTCAGCAGCGTGACCGTCCATACGACGAGCGAGAGCGCGCCGAGCACGAACTCCTCCGTGACGCTTCCGATGCCGCCGTTGCCGGCAACGAGCGCCTTGGTTACATACATGGGGCTGGTGCCGATATCGCCATACACCACGCCCAGCGTGACGAGCATCGCCGAGATGCTCACAGGAATCGCAGCGTGCGAGGCTGCCTCCTTGGCCTTTTGTTCCATAAGCCGGTTTCCTCCCAACTTTAACGTTCGAGGGGATTATAGATAATCGTCCCATGTTTTAATGCACTGTTTTCCCAGCTAGATAAACATTTATACGGCCTTTAGGCCACCGCGGCGATATGGAATGTGACAAAGGGACTGTCCCTTTGTCACATTCGTCATTTTCCGAGCCAGTTTTTGAACCACCACTCCATGGATCGGCTCATCTCGGCCATAAAGGGGCTCGTGTGCTTGCGGGTGTAGATATCCACGACGCGCTCCCCCACCTCGCGGGCATGCGGACGGAACATCGCGTCCATCTCGGCCACCTGCGCATCCATGGTCGCGGCATCGGCGCGGCGATAGCGCTCCTCGTGCACCAGGTTCACCACGGGATGCGCAATCGCCGGGCGCTCCTTGCGGGGCGTGCCGATGATGAGCATCGACAGCGGCATGGTATAGGGCGGCAAGTCCAGCAGCGCAGCAACTTCCTCGGCGTTCTCGACGACATCGCCGATATAGCAGCTCCCCAGCCCCAGGGCCTCGGCGGCGATCACGGCGTTTTGGGCAGCGATCACGGCATCCTGTGCCGCGATGGCAAAGTCGCCTAAACCCGGCGCGCGGCGGGGCGCCTTGCCCGTGCGCTCGACAAACTCGGGCTCAAAGCAACCCACGTGCTCAAACAGATCGATCCACTTGGCATAGTCGACCACAAATATAAGTGCCCAGGGCGCCTTGACGATCATGGGCTGGTGGTCGCACAGGTCGGCCAGGCGATCGAGCGTTGTCTGCTCGCGGATACTCACGATGGAATACATCATCATGGCGCCTGCCGACGGCGCGCGACTCGCCGCATGCAGAATCGCCGTCCGCTGCTCGTCGGTCACTGCTACGGGACGGTCGTTGTCATCGCGCGCAAAAGCGCGCGTGGACGAACGGTGCTCCAAAATGTCCAGCACCGCGTTGCCCGTGGTCTCGACCGGATAGCCGCACGCGCCCATGCCAGCGCCCACGTCGCCCGCACCCGTCATACAAACCTGCTCGTTCATCGCCTCAACCTCGCCATTTCTTTAAGAAGCCTTTACGTTTCCGTGTAATTCCCGTCCATTATCGCGCAGGTCGCCACTACATTGCGCCACACCGCCACACATGCGCGCTAATATGGCTGGTTGTTGTGCGCAGCCACCAATCGCAGCGCATATCTTGGTAACAATCGGGTAAACCCCCGCTTTCGTAGTTTTAAGTTTGTGAGGAGTCTCAGCATGTTCGCAGCCGCCATCTCGCTCGTCGGTCTTGCGGCGACCGTCTTCCTTGTCTTGCGCGAGGCCAAAGCCATTCGCGCGCAGTCGGGCACCGTTGCCAAGGGCGCTCTTGGATGGAGCGTCGCCTTCGGTCTGTTCCAGGTCTTTTTGACCATTTGGGGCGCCATGGGCCTCGTCGCCCAAAACGAGCCGCTCGCCTTTGTGATGCTCATCCTGACCAACGCCATCCTCACCGGCTGCGCCTGGGCCAGCATCGCACGCGACCGCATCGCCCCGCGCGTCTTTGCGTTCGCCGCGCCCGACGCCCCCGCCCCCACCGGCAAGCTCGCCCGTCTGCGCGGAGCCTTTGTGGGCAAACCGCTCGTCGCCGCCGTGCTGTGCCTGCTGCTCGCCGGCGTCTTTGCGCTGCTGGGCATGGAGGTCTCGTCCAACCACGACTTTACCTGGGTCTACCCCCTGTGCATACTGCTCGAGTGGGCCATCATCACCACGCTCATGGTCGGCCTGTTCTTCCTGTTCCAGCGCCGCGGCGCAGCTCCCGCCGCCCTGGCCTTCGCCCTCTTTATCCTGGGCATTGCCGAGTTCTTCGTCATCACGTTTAAATCCATGCCCATCCAGCCGGGCGACCTTTCGGCCATCTCCACCGCCGCCGCGGTCGCCGGCAACGGCTACACCTACTCGATCTCGCTGTTCTGCGTGCTGTCCATGGGCTTTACCGCCATCGCCATGCTGCTATGCGAGTACGCCGGCCTGGTAGCACCGCACCGTCAGAAGGGTGCCGCCAACGCCAAGCGCATGTTGCTCACCAACCTGCTCGTAGCGGTGCTGTGCCTGGGCGGCGTGACCGCGCATGTCACGCTTATCGACTACTACAACACCCTCGGCATCACCGTCTACACCTGGCGCCCGCTCGAGAGCTACTGGCGCGAGGGTTATCTGCCTGCCTTTATTAGTGCGGCACAGTCCATCAAGCCGCCCAAACCCGCCAACTACTCCGCCGACGACGCCAAGGCAACGCTCAAAAAGTATGCCAAGGCCTATGACAAGTCCGATGCCGCCACAAGCGACGCCCGTACCGCCGCCCAAGAGCAGTTCGATAGCGAGAAGCCCACGGTCATCGCCATTATGAACGAGACCTTCTCGGATCTTTCGATCTATCAGGAGATGCACGCCGGCTACGAGGGCCCGCAGTACTTTAAGAACCTGTCCGACTGCCTCAGCCGCGGCAAGCTCTACGTGAGCGCCTACGGCGGCGGCACCGCCAATACCGAGTTTGAGTTTATGACCGGCAACTCCATGGCCAACCTGGGCTCGGGCGTGTACCCCTACACCATCTACAACATGGAAACGACCGGGAACCTGGCAGAGCAGTTCAAGTCGCTCGGATATTCCACGACGGCCATGCACCCCAACCACGCAACCAACTGGAACCGCGAGAACGTCTACAAGGACTTTGGCTTTGACCAGTTCCTGTCTATCAACGACTTCCAGGGAGCCGACACCTTGCGCGGCATGGTGACCGACCAGGCAACCTACGACAAAATCCTTGAGCTGCTCAACCAGAACGCCGACCCGCAGTTCATCTTTGACGTGACCATGCAGAACCACTCGGGCTACGATACGGGCCTGCTGCCGGCAGATAAGCAGATGCACCTGAACATCGACACGACCGATCTGGACGCCAAGACCATCGAGGACGGCACACTCTCCGATGTCGACGAGTACGTCTCGTGCATCGAGCAGTCCGACCAGGCACTGCGCTATTTCCTCAATGCCCTGCGCAATCTCGACCGCAAGGTGGTCGTGGTGTTCTGGGGCGACCACCAGCCGTTCTTCCCGTCCAAGTTCAACGATAAGTGGTTTACCGGCGAGGACGACGCTACGCATCAGGAGCGCCTGTGGCAGACCGACTACATCATCTGGGCCAACTACGACGTTGCCGGTTGCGACCAGACGAGCGAGGTCGACGATCTGTCCATCAACTACCTGTCCACCCAGCTGATGCAGCTGATCGGCGCACCACTGACCGACTACCAGAAAGCGCACATGACGCTGCGCAAGTCGCTGCCCGCCATCAACTCGGTGGGCTACGAGGACGCCAGTCTGCGCTGGGCGCTCTCCTCCAACGTCACCGGCGAAGACGCCGTCGCCGCGGCGGCCACCAAGGCGCGCGAGGATTACGCCAAGATGCAGTACTACGAGATGTTCCGCGACGGTAAGAACGTGTACACCGAGCACCTCCAGACCGAGGCCAACGAGACCGACCCCAACCTGGCGCCGGGTACGACCAAGATCAAGTAGCGGGGATCAAGTAACGGGGTCGGGGGCCCGAATCGGCGGCAGGCGGAGGTACGGGAAAGGTCTGCTGCTCAAACAGTCCTGCGCAAGACGGGGGCCACATTAAGTGGCCCCCTTTGCGTGCGGAACTCGCGACAGACCTTTCCCGTGCCTTCGCCTGCCGCCGCCCTTCACCCGTTGCGGGTTGAGTGGGCTGAAGAGAAACTGCGCTCGCCACACGCTTGCCACGGTTGCTCCCGCGAGTGTCAAGAAAAAGCCTCGAGGATTTCGAGGCTTTCGCTTCTGTATTATTTCGCACGCGCGGCAGCGATAGACCTACTCGCCCAGCACGGCCTTCTTGGCGGCTGCCGCCATGTTGTCCAGATCTTCCTTGGTCGGATGGTCCTTCGCGGCAACCCAGTTGTCGAGCAGCAACTTAGCGCGGGCGTTGTCGGGATCTTGCTCGAGCATGGCCTCGTAGCGCTGCTTGACCGCAGGGCCCATCTTGCCCTGGCACATCGCCCAACCTACAAGCTCGGCATCATTGGCCAAATTGGAGGTCACGCGATCGATAATCTGCTGATAATAGCTCTGGTCGGCGCCAAAACCGCAGGTGCCAAACAAGAAGACGCGCTTGCCGTGCAAGGTGGAGAGCAACGCCGCGACCGAAGGCGTGCACGCGCCCTTGTCACACCAAAAACCGACGAGCACCGTGTCGGCCGCGCAGGCGCCCTGCGCCTCGAGCGCAACCTGATCTGCATCCGCATCGTCGCTCAACGCCGCGGCATGGACAAACTCAACACCCGCAGCCTGCAGAGCGCGCTTGATCGCGCCCGAAACCATCCTGGTATTACCGCTCTTGCTGTTAACCACCAAAGAGCACGTCATAGTCACGTTGCCTCGTTTCCCCCAAAACTAAAGCCACTAATGCAATTTATTAGATGAATATCTTAGTACCAACGTGACAGATGTAAACCACCTGCCGCTAATCGGTGGCCCCTACTGGGCAAACTGGCTGCGGTAAAGATCGGCATAGAAGCCGTCTGCCGCCAGCAGCTCGTCGTGTGTGCCGCGCTCGATAATCTCGCCGTCGCGCATCACCAAAATGCAGTCGGCGTTGCGAATGGTGCTCAGGCGGTGCGCCACCACAAAGCTTGTGCGACCGGCCATGAGCTCGTCGAATGCCGCCTGTACCTGCAGCTCGGTGCGGGTATCGATGCTCGAGGTCGCCTCGTCCAGCAGCAAGATCGCCGGGTCGGTGAGCATGACGCGCGCGATGCACAGCAGCTGTTTTTGACCCTGGCTAAACGTGCCGCCGTCCTCGCCAATCACCGTGTTGTAGCCCTGCGGCAGCTGCACGATAAACTTGTGCGCATGCGCGCGCTTGGCAGCTTCGATAACCTGCTCGCGCGTGGCATCGGGACAGCCGTAGGCTATGTTATCTGCCACCGTGCCCTCGAACAGCCACGTATCCTGCAACACCATGCCAAAGGCACGGCGCAGGCTTGCGCGCGTGTAGTCACGCGAGGAACGGCCATCGACCGCAATGCGGCCGGCATCGATATCATAAAAACGCAGCAGCAAATTGATGAGCGTTGTCTTGCCACAGCCCGTAGGGCCGACCAGGGCAAAGCGCATGCCGGGCTTGGCCTCGATGCAGATATCCTGCAGCAGCTTGCGGTCGGACACGTAGCTAAAGTCCACATGCTCAAAGGCGACCTCGCCCTGCGGTGCGGCAAGCTCTACAGCGTCCGACGCGTCGGGCTCCTGCTCGCGCGCATCGAGCAGCGCAAACATGCGGCGCGCCGAGGCATACGCCGCCTGGATCTGCGTAATAACGTTGGTGACCTCGTTGAACGGCTTGGTGTACTGGTTAGCATAGGACAGAAAGATCTGCACGCCGCCCACCGTAAGCGCCGCCGGCACGCCCGTGATCACGCCCACGCAGCCGATCACAGCGACCACGGCATAGATGATGTTATTGATAAAGCGCGTGCCGGGGTTGGAGAGCGAACCCATAAACTGCGCGCGCTCGCCCGCGGTGTAGAGCTCGGCATTGAGGGCATCGAAGCTCGCTTGCGCGTTGGAGCCATAGGCAAAGGCGTCGACAAGCTTCTGCTCGCCCACGTACTCCTCGATATGACCACCGAGCTGGCCTTGGATGCGCTGCTGTGCCGTAAAGCTTTTGTTGGAGAGCTTGGCAATAGCACCGGCTGCAAAAATGGAAAGCGGCGTGACGAGCACCACCACGAGCGTCATGGTCAGGTTGATGGAGAGCATAAACGCGAGCGTGCCCACGATGGTGATAACGCCGGTGAAAAGCTGGGTAAAGCCCTGCAGCAGGCCATCGCCCACCTGATCGACATCGTTGACCACGCGGCCCATAAGGTCGCCGTGGGCATGGCTGTCGATAAAGCTGAGCGGCATGCGGCTGAGCTTGTCGCTCGCCTCCACGCGCATGTCGCGCACCGTCTCGTAGGACAGGCGGTTGACGCAGTAGCCCTGCAGCCACTGGAAAGCCGCAGCACCTACGACGACAATCGCGAGCTTGGTGACAAGCGGCAGCAGCGCGTCGAAGTCCACCCGCCCGGCGGCGACGATCAGGTCGATGCCCTCGCCGACGAGGATGGGCGTGTAGAGCTGCAAGATCACCGAAGCGGCGGCACTCACAAACGACGCCGTAAACGAGACGCGGTGCGGACGAACATAGCCCAGCAGGCGGCGAGTTACCGCGCCCACAGGATAGCGCTCGGGATCGCCGGGCTGGCGCGGACCGTCGCCCAGGTCGTTGAGGTTATCGTTGCCGGACACGTTGGCCGTCATCGTGGCGACCGAACCGGAGGAAGTGTAGGGATTCATTTAGCAGCCCTCCTTTGCGCAGACGGATGCGGGGGCGGTCGGGGCGCCTGGGGCGGACGCGGGGCTTGGAGCGGGCGTGGGCGCCGTACTCCCCTGCTGACCCTCGAGCTCCTCACGGCGAAGCTGCGACTGGCAAATCTCGCGGTAGAGCTGGCAGCTTGCATACAGCTCATCGTGCGTGCCCAAGCCCGCGACCGAGCCGTGGTCGAGTACGCAAATCACGTCGGCGTCGCGCACGGTCGAGACGCGCTGGCTCACGATGATGGTCGTCAGCGGCAGCCCGCCCTCGGCGGCACCGCGCACGCTGCGCTCGCGAATGGCACGGCGAAGCGCCGCATCGGTCTTAAAGTCGAGCGCCGAGGCGGAGTCATCCATAATCAGAACCTGCGGAGAGCCCACCAGGGCACGTGCGATGGTCAGGCGCTGGCGCTGGCCACCGCTAAAGTTCTTGCCGCCCGCCTCGACCGGGGCATCGAGGCCCTGCGGCTTGTTGCGCACAAACTCGCTGGCCTGCGCCATATCGAGCGCCGCCCACAGCTCCTCGTCGGTTGTCGCCTCATCGCGCCAGGTCAAGTTGCTGCGGATGGTGCCGCTCACCAGCGACGCGCGCTGCGGAACGGTCGCGACCACACGGCGCAGCTGGTCGAGCGGCCAGGTGCGCACGTCGGCACCCATCACGCTCACGCTGCCGGTGCTCGCATCGTACAGGCGTGGGATAAGCGAGACGAGTGTGGACTTGCCGCTGCCCGTGCCGCCGATAATGCCGAGCGTTTTGCCCGCCGGCAGCTCCAGGGTCACATCGTTGACGGCGTTGGCAGCGCCCGCGCCAAACGAAAAGCTCGCATGGTCAAAGCTCAGTGCGGGAACCGGAACAACGCCACCCGCCAGTTCGCTCGGCTTGGGCAGCGCGACCGGCTGATTGCCCTCGTCGGTGATGCTCGGCTCACAATTGAGCACCTCGTTGATGCGCGACGCGCTGGCGCTCGCCTTGGTAAAGACCACGACCAGGTTGGCGACGTACACGATGGAGGTGAGCGTCTGCGTCATGTAGTTGACGAACGCCATAACCTGGCCCTGCGTAAGCTCGCCCACGTTGACCTGGATGCCGCCCACCCACAGGATGGCGCACACGCCTAGGTTCATCACCAAAAACGTGACGGGGTTAAGAATCGACGAGAGCTTGCCTACCGCGATGGCAGTATGGGCCTGGTCGTCGGCGGCTTGGGCAAAGCGCTCACGCTCGTGATCCTCGCGCACAAAGGCGCGGACCACGCGGGCGCCCGAAAGGCCCTCGCGGCAGACAAGCGCGATGCGGTCGAGCTTTGCCTGCAGCTGCTTGTAGTACGGAATGCAGCGCGCCATGACAAACCAAAACACCAAGCCGATGGCGGGCGTGCAAATCAAAAAGATGATGCCGAGCTTAAGGTCGATGGCAAGGGCCGCGCACATAGAGCCCACCGCCAAAAAGGGCCAGCGAATGAGCATGCGCACGCCCAGCGCCACGGCAAGCTGCACCTGGTTGACATCGTTGGTGATGCGCGTGATGAGCGACGGCGTGCCAAAGCGATCGAGTTCGGCATAGCTCAGCTTATTGATGTGCTGGTAGAGTGCGCCGCGGATGTCGGTGCCCATGCCCTGCGAGGTGAGCGCCGCCATCTTTTGGCAGACGAGCGTAAACGAGATGCCGATCACAGCCATGGCGGCGAGCACCATACCGTAGTGGACGACGGCGTTGACATCGCGTGCGCCAATACCCTTATCGATCATCTGGGCAATCACGAGCGGCGTAAGTAGGTCAAAAATCACTTCGATCAACTTACACGCAGGGCCAATCACCATATACCGGCGAAACTTACCACCAAAACGCCTGAGCAGCTCAATCATAGAAGGCGCTCCCTATCATCATCTCTCTTCAATCTGATTCATGATAGTACGGCGAGCCCTGGAGATGCGTAAGCAACTCGTTACAGATGTAAGGGCGACGGTCACTAGCGCCCAAGGCATGTAGCAGCCGATGTTTTGGCAACGCCAGCGAGCGCCGCAAGACACGGGATTCAATTCTTCAGATAAATGCGCCCTCTACGGGTGATTTTTGGACGATGCGGTCCCGGTGCCGGCGGGCTGTTTAGTGTCTCGCTGGTCCTCGACTTTGCCTGCGGGATCGCTCGACTACCAAACAGCCCGCCGGCACCGGGACCGCATCGCGGCACCAAAAAGCGCCCGTGCGCTCGATGGATTCGGATGCCCGACAGAGGCTCCTTATGGCTGCTTCCTTCCGGACCTGACCAGATTCGGAACATGTCGTCATCCGAACCCATCGAACGCGCTTGGCGCTCGGTATATCTTACCCGCTCCCGCCCGATGGGGCAAGGTAGCTAATTTGGGACGGGGCCAAAAAGACTACTTTTGAGTTGCCTGGATAAACTTAAATACGGCCGAGGTCGTAGGCTCGAGCGGCTGCCTCGCCGGCACAGATGAGGTTGGTTGTGGCTTCCTGGGGGTCGAGCGCTTGGTCAAGGGGCATGGGCCTGCGGCAAACCGGCAGAACCAAGTCGATACCCTGTCCATACACCGCATCCAGGTTGTCGGCACGACCGCCCACGACGGCGACCACCGGCTTGCTATATCGCTTCGCACGACGGGCCACGCCCACCGGCGCCTTACCGGCGGCGGATTGCTCGTCCATATTACCCTCGCCCGTTATGACCAGGTCGGCATCGCGAACGCACTCGTCAAACCCAATCAAATCGAGCACCGTCTCCACGCCCGAGCGCAGCTCCGCACCGAGCGCCAGCAGCGCGGCACCCAAGCCGCCGGCGGCACCGGCACCGGGCACACCAAGCACCGAGCCAAATGACCGTGCACCCTCGGGCGCGCGCAGAAGCTTCTGGGCTCGCATCTCGAAAATCGCCGCATCGAGCAGACGACCGTAGCCGACCATCCAGCCGTCGTACCCGCGTAGCGCCTCGACGTCACCCGTCGGCAGGCCTTTCTGCCCGCCAAACACCGTCAGGGCGCCTCGGCGCCCCACGAGCGGATTCTCAACATCGGAAAGCACCACGATACGCACGCCATTCAGCGCCCAAAGCGCTGGCGCCAAATCGATACTCACCACGTGTTCGAGACCCGCAAGACCGGGGGCGACATCGCAGCCCTGATCATCGACCACACGCGCGCCCAGCGCCTGCAGCATACCGGCGCCGCCATCGTTGGTAGCGCTGCCGCCCAAGCCAATATAGATAGTCTTTGCCCCAGCACGGACCGCGCGAAGCATGAGCTCGCCCACGCCATAGGTTGTGGCCGCCAACGCCGCCGATTCCGTGCAGGGCGAATACCCGATGCCCGCCGCCTCGGCCATCTCAACTACAGCCGACTCGTGCTCGCCGTCCACCAGCATCCGGGCAGACACGCGATCGCCCAAGGGGCCTGCAACCTCGCAGGTCACAAGCTCGCCGCCGCGCGCGGCGACGGCGTCGAGCGTTCCCTCGCCACCATCTGCCAGCGGCAAAGCGCTCAGCTCGGCATCGGGCCACACCTGGCACACGCCTTCGGCAACGGCCGCCTCCGCCTGCGCGCTCGAAACGCTGCCCTTAAAGGAGTCGATCGCCAGCAGCACACGGCGGGGCCGGCGCTGCACAGGACCAAAGTTGAGTGTCTCGTCGGCGAGATTCCCAACACCCGCAAGTGCCTCGGCATGGACGGCATGCGCCTCAAGGCTTAGACCGCAGCCGCACGCGGCGCCATCCACACCGCGCAAACCGGCAAAATAGCTGCTCAGTACCCTGCGGCACTCGTCTGCCAGCACGCCGGCGGTCACATTAAACCGATGGTTCAGGCGCGAATCGGCATTGAGGTCATACAGCGAGCCCACCGCGCCCGCCTTGGCATCGGCCGCACCATACACGCAACGCCCCACGCGCGCGTTAACCATAAGCCCCGCGCACATGCAGCAGGGTTCGAGCGTCACGTAGACCGTACAATCGGAAAGGCGCCAACGCCCAAGCGTCTGAGCGGCGGCGCACAGGGCCAAAAACTCGGCATGTGCCGAAGGGTCCTGGTCGAGCTCACGGCGATTATGCGCCCTCGCGACAATCTCGCCCGCACGCACCACCACAGCACCAATCGGCACCTCGCCCACTGTCGCAGCGGCGCGCGCCTCCGCCAGCGCCTCGCGCATGAACTTCTCGTCGATTTCGGTGATCGTCATCGTTCGCCTTCCCTGTTGCAAATTCAAAACGATGCTATCATTACGACTCACGGAGAGATGGCAGAGCGGTTGAATGCGGCGGTCTTGAAAACCGTTGAGCGCGAGAGCGTTCCGGGGGTTCGAATCCCCCTCTCTCCGCCACCTTAGTGATTCACCGGCGTCATGGTGCGCTCAAACAGCGCATCGACCACGTCGGCCATCTCGGGTCGACGCTCAAGATCGTGGCCCGATTCCCACCAATTTGTGAACACTCGAATAATGCCACCGGCGATAAATTCCGATGTCGTCTCGAGCGAAACGGGCGCCAGGGCGTCTTCGGCAAGCGAGCTCATCACGCGCTCACGGATGGAATGCGCGATGCGGTCGCAAATCATGCCGGTCAGCATGCCCGACATGCTGCTCGCCAAAAGGTTATCCATGAGCTGCTCATGCGCCAGTACCATATTCATGGCATCGTCAAAGACCTCATGGCGAAGCGCCTGTACATCCACAAGCGGCTCCGCGTCCGCTGCGTCGGTCTGGTTTTGCGGCAAGCCCGTCATAAGCTCATCGATATAGAAGGCAAAATAATCGTTTTTATCGCGAAAATGCTTATAGAACGTCGTGCGGCGAATCAGGGCCCGGTCGCAAAGCATGGCAACCGTCAAATCCTCAAACCGATGCTCTTCCAAAAGCTCGGTAAAGGCGTCGAACAGGGCACGATAGGTTTTCTTGATGCGAAGGTCCATCCGTATCGCCATCCTCAAGGCGTAGACAGCATTCCGTAATTTGTCGCATATCTTACACCTGTACCAACCGTTCGATATTGGCGCCCCCTCCCTGGTTGAAACAAAACGCTTACCGGAAAGTTCGGCACCGCCAAAGGTTGCGGGTATACTAGATACGTTATACCAACAACGGCCGGCGCAAAACGCCGCTGCCATTCGAAACGGAGACATCATGCTTCCCGTCATCATCGGTATCGTTGTTGTCGTTGTGATCGTCTGCGCCATCGCTGGCATCTACAACAACATGGTTACCAAGCGCAATCGTATCGATAACGCCTGGCAGAACATCGACACGCAGTTGCAGCGCCGCAACGACCTGATCCCCAACCTGGTCGAGACCGTCAAGGGCTACGCCAAGCACGAGCAGGACACGCTCGCCGCCGTGATCAACGCGCGCAACACCGCCGTAAGCGCCACCACCCCCGAGGCCAAAATGGAAGCCGACAACGTGCTGACCGGTGCACTGCGGCAGCTCTTTGCCGTGGCCGAGGCCTACCCCGACCTTAAGGCGAACACCAACTTTATGCAGCTCCAGGCTACGCTCGAGGACACCGAGAACAAGGTGAGCTACGCGCGCCAGAGCTACAACGACTGCGTGCTCAGCTACAACAACGCCATCCAGACGTTCCCGGCCGTTATCTTTGCCGGCATCTTCCAGTTTAAGGAGCGCCAGGGCTTCGAGGCCGCCGAAGCTGCCCGCCAGGCACCGACCGTCAAGTTCTAACAGATCCGCAGCGTATCCTTAATCGGGTATATGCATAAACCGTCCCGTCGAATGCATACTTCGGCGGGACGGTTGCTTTTTGCCCACAGGTACCCCAGAGGGCGGCGTGCAAATTTTGGAGTTTTCAGCATCCTGGAGCCCAAAGGAACAGGAACGGGCCCACAAAACCGCGTTGAAAACCCTGATTCTGAGCCCTCAGCACCTCAGGGATCACTCATTTTCTACAGGATGCGGCTCACGGCGCCTGACTTTCGCCCAAAATCCCGTATGCATGCGCACCCGGCTGCTGAAAACTCCCAAAAATGTACGCCCCGTCCCACCCCAGGCGAGCGGCAACCGGAAAACCGCGCACGCACCTCTTCCTGGTGCGCGGTTTTCCTACAGAACTGCGCGGGGTCACTAGGGCCAAGCTCCTTATGGAGCCCACACCCAGGCGCACTCCGCAGGACGAAAGAACCCCCGCCGCACGTAGTGCGCAGCGGGGGTTCTTTCATGCCCGAGGACGCGCCGGAAAGGAAGGTCACCCTCGGGCCGAACATACAAGACAGCTTACGCGACGGTGTAAACCCAGTTGTGCTTATCCTCGACAGCACCAGACTGAATACCAGTCAGGGTCTCGCGAAGTTTCTTCATAACAGGCCCGATCTCGGTGCAGCCAGCCGGGAAGGTCACGGTCTCGTCGGCACCATAAACCTTGTTGTCAATCTCGCCGACCGGGGAGATAACAGCAGCGGTGCCGCACAGACCGCACTCGACAAAGGTGCCGGCCTTAACCTCGGCCCACTCGACGGGACGCTGATCAACGGTCATGCCCAGGTCCTGAGCGACCTGAACGAGCGAGCGACGGGTGATGGAGGGCAGGATCGAGTCGGTGTGCGACTGCGGAACGACGAGGGTGCCGTCCTCTTTCACGAACAGGACGTTGGCGCCACCGGTCTCCTCGACATAGGTGCGAGACTCGGAGTCAAGATACAGGTTCTCGGCATAGCCCTCGCGATGGGCCTCCATCGTGGGCTTAAGGGACATGGCGTAGTTCAGGCCGGCCTTAATGTTGCCGGTGCCATGCGGGGCTGCACGGTCATACTCGGAAACGCGCAGCTTAACGGGCTTAAGGCCGCCCTTAAAGTACGGACCGACCGGAGTCACGAGAATGCGGAACGTGTACTCAGGAGCAGGAGCCACGCCAATCACGTCACCAGAGCCAATCATAAACGGACGCACGTACAGGGTTGCACCGGAGCCGAAAGGCGGAACCCAGGCAGCATTGGCAGAAACGACCTGCTTGACGGCCTCAACGAACTTCTCCTTGGGGAACGGCGGCATCTCGAGGCGCTGGGCAGAGTTATACATGCGCTCAGCGTTCATGTCGGGACGGAAGCAGACGATGCTGCCATCCGCGGCGGTGTAGGCCTTCAGGCCCTCGAAGACCTCCTGGCAGTAATGGAAGATGCCGCCACACTCGGAGACATGCATGGTGTGGTCGGTGGTCAGGCCGCCCTCGTCCCACTCGCCATCCTTCCAATGGGCCTCGTAGCTGTAATCGGTCTTCATGTAGCCAAAGCCGAGGCTACCCCAATCGATATCCTTCTTATCGACAGTCATATTTCGCTCCTTACATACACAGTTGCATACTCGCGAACCCGCACGCAAGGACCGAGGCCGACCGTGTCGCAACGTCGCACGCCCGGAGCGTAGAGCCGGACGGGACACGCGGGCAACATCGAAGCCGATGGCACGTCGATTCGCATGGACGAGATTGTACTCCCCGCGCGCGTCGGATAAAACGTTTATTCTTTAACTAAGTAAAGTATTTTCATTTGCTTCGGAATTCACCAGGGTAAATAGGCGTCCTCCAAGCCGCGGCGTCCGCTCGCCCCATGCGCCCCGCGACCGCCCTATCGATATACTCTAAGTCGAGACGATGATTGGAGCCCCCTTGGCAACTCAGAACAAACGCGAACACTTGACGGAAGACCTGCTCAAGCGGCTGTTGGCCAGTTCGAGCATCGACGCCTATCTGGACGAAGGCGAAACCGTCGACCAAACGCTTCCCTCGTACTTGCGCTGCCTCATCGACGAGCGCCGCATCAAGCGCTCGGACGTCGCACGCAACTCGGGCCTTAACCCGACCGTTGTGTACGACATCTTTGCCGGCAAAAGCCGCCCCGGCCGCGACCACGCCATCATGTTGGCACTCGGCATCGGCTGCACGCTTCGAGAGACGCAGCGCCTTCTGAGACTCGACAGCGTCGCCGAGCTTTGGTGCAAGGATCGCCGCGACGCCATCGTCATCTGGTGCATCGAACGCGGCATGAGCCGAGCGTGCACCGACGACGAGCTCTACCGCCTGGGTGAAAAAACGCTTCTGGGAACCAACCCGCTCAAATAGACGCCCACGTCCGCGCGAGCCCCGCAGCTCTATCGGCTCCATACGCGATTCAGTTGCCAACTGAACAAACAGAACAATCGTTGGCATATTATTTTTGGGGCATTTGCCCAGCTACCATGAAGGGAGGACGGCTTGAACGACAACCAGCTCATGCATGCCATGAGCCTTGACGACACCTATCGCGTCGAGCAGGTGCTCGCGCGCGGCGAAGACGGCATTACCGAACTCGTCACGATTGACGGAGCCGGTCCCTTCGTGCGAAAGAAGATTCGACAGGAGCTTGCCTGCCGCAATGTATGGTCGGCACTCACAGAATGCAGCTCGCCCCGCCTTCCCCGCGTCGAGGCGACCTACGAACTACCCGAGCACTTTGTTGTCGTCTACGACTTTGTGCCGGGTCGGTCGCTTTCCAAAGTTATCGAAACCGATGGGCCGTTGACGCCGGAAGAGACGACATCGCTTGGCATCGAGCTTTGCGAGGCGGCCGAGGAGCTCCACAGACACGGTATCGTCCACCGTGACATTTCCCCCAACAATATCGTGGTTGCCGCGAACGGCGCGCACCTCATCGACCTCGGTATTGCCCGCATGCGCGTCGAAGGGGCAAGCAAGGACACGACTTCCCTCGGAACTTGGGGGTTCGCCTCGCCCGAACAATACGGCTTTGCCCAGACCGATGCGCGAAGTGATGTCTACTCCATCGGACGCGTTCTTGGCTTTGCGCTTACGGGTGTCCGGCCCGATGACGAGGCTTACGAGCAGATTCTTAAGAAGAATCTTGATAATGCACCCGCGACGCTCGTCCATGCCATCACGCGCGCCTGCTCGTTTGAGCCAAGCGCGCGATTTCATTCTGCGACCGAGATGGCAGAAGTGCTCGCCGGCTCGTCTCGACCGGGAAACGACAGGGCATCTTCTGGCACAGATGGGCAGGTCGACCATGCCCAAATGGCGGCGGGTACGCATGCTCCTAAGCGCAACCCAGGCAAAAGCAGGACGCGGACCTTTGGAGGCTTGTTGCTAAAACTGGCACTCGTCACCGCGATGCTTGCCGGGCTGATGGCAGTCGGCGCGATTGCCATCTCGACGTTCCACGCCGGCCGAGAAAGCAGCAACGGGCCCACGTCCTCATCGCAAGCCGGCCAGTCTGACGGCGTTTCGACATCCAAAAAAGCAAATACGGCAAGCGACGCCAGCCTCCTGTCCGCCGAGCTCTCGATCGCGGAATCAGGCTGGTCGGTTGATGGGCACGGGTACGTCCATTTTGGCATCGGCCTTAAAAACCCCGACGGCCCTGCCGCTATCGCATTTCCCACCATTAAGGTCTCCGGATACGATGCGGACGATAACCTGATCTTTACGGATGAAAAAATCTACAGCGCCATCGAGCCCGGCCAAACCGTCTACTTTGGCGATCAGACGGGAAACGGCACCGCTCCCGCGCGCGTTGAGTTCGAGGCAGTCACACCCAGCGGCGTTACACTTGCCACCGCCACCGAAGCACCGGTGTACGAAATTTTCGATAGTACCGAATCCGCTGGGACAGACGGCATGCAGTCATTCTTGGCAAAGCTCAAACTCCAAAGCGCTCCGAGCGGCTTTGATAAGACCCAAGTGTTCCTATCGGCCATCCTGCGCGATAAGCAGGGCAATATCGTTGCCGGCTATAACAATTTTTGCGACTGCCCCTCCGTCGGCTCCACGGTCCCCGTTTCGATCGACGTCCACAATCCGCCCACGCACGCAAGCTGCGATATCTACGCCGCCCAGTGGTAGAACCGGAGGGCACCGCGAATAATTCCGCAGCACAAAGAAGGACCGGCATCGCGCCGGCCCTTCCATACTTCTACAGCCCTAGAATCTCACGCTTCTTGGCATCAAACTCCTCTTGCGTCAAAATCTCGGCATCGAGAAGCTCTTTGAATTTCTTAACGGCCTCTATTTGATCCTCAAGCGTCCGCGCGGACTCGGCACCACCCCCTGGCACCCCCTTGGGCTCCGTCGTATCCGGCGTACAGACCGCGCTCGCGCCGCCTTCTACAGAAGCGTTACGGGGGTTGAGAATTCCCGCCAGCCCCATGCCGAGCACCATGCCGCCCGCGGCGCCAAACCCGTTCTCACGTACGCCCTCGGCAATCATCTGCTGAGCCGCCACATCGGCTGCCTGCTTAGAAACCCCCTCGTAAGCGCTAACATCCAGCTTCTTTTTCGCATAGCTCTTGATAAGCTCGCGCGACTCATCGGAGAATTCAATGTTTTCGATGGCGACTTGCACAAGCTTGATGCCAAAGCGATCTTGCCATGACCCCGCGTTATCGCCCTCGTCCAGGATCATATGGCGAATTTCGTTGACGTGTGACGGCAGCTGCGAAATTCGGACCTCGGGCGACAAGGCATTCGTGGCCACAATGAGCGAAGCCAGAAACTCTGCAATCAGCATGCTCCGCGCGCGCGGGTCGTCAAACGAATAGCCATAGACGTTCGCTGGAAGAAAATTCCTGATAAAACGCTCGGCATCCACTACCTGCAGCGACAGCTGACCATACGCGAAGACCTCAAGATCCGCGCCGTAAAACAAGTCGTTATACGCAAGCGGTCCACGCGTGCCAAACCTGATGCCGCGGATTTCGCGCAGATTGACAAACGCCACACGCTTCTGCGACGGTGACATACCCGCATAGCCGACACGACGCGCCGCCTGTCCGAGGACCATTTTGAGGACGCCCTGCTCCTCACGGTCGTGGTCATCAAAAAGCGACGCTTCGCCGTCGCGATACTCAAAACCGCCCGGTTCCGTTATAACTTGCTCGATGCCCGCCTGACTAAAAATAAACGCCGCGGTGTTCTCGGGAACAAAAATGAGCGAGCCGTTGGACAGAACGTCACTCGATCCGTAGTTTCCGCCACGCCCGTTTTGCCCAACCTTACGCACCCCCGGAGCGACAACAACGTGCTCGTCAAAATGACTGACAGTGACAATATCTTTCCATTGATCGGCAAGGACGCCGCCAAGCGAGCCAATCGCAACATTTACAATACCCACGATTACCTCACCCTACAGCACAAACTTGGTATCGCAGTACGAACAAACAACGCCTTGGCCTTTGCGTCCCGCGACGGGCGCATGGCATCCGGGACACTTTGCTGTCACCTTTGCGGCCATCTTCTCGGCATGAGGCTTTTGCACCTTCAGAGAAGCACCCAAGGCACTGCCAATGGAGTCGCCAACTGCCCCGACAACGCCCACGGCACCGTCTACAAAATCGGCAATCTCTGCCGCCGTGCCCGAGGGAAGCTCCGAGGTATCAATGGCGTCGATGTTGCCCGCCGCAGCACGGCGCACACTTTCGGCCCAACGGTCGGCAAGGCGCTTGCCGCCTTCGGTAAAGCTCACGGTAATGGTCTCCTCCGAAAATGCGACTCGCAGCACCGGCGTACTATTCACACGCGCTGCGATAGCCTGGGGAACATCTGCCGAACACAGAATCGAATCGAGCGGGCAGCGCTTGAGGTAGCGCCGGGTTTTAAACAGCCCCTCGGAGACCGTTGCGACCAAGATTAGATTCATATTTGTAAGAACGATCTCATCGAGAGCCTCGCTACCAGAGCCAACGCCCAAGCGCACATTCGAGGTCTGCATGATGATGAGTTCGCCGGGTGCCAGATTGTACTCGTCCACGCCGCCATCCCCCGTCCAACGTTTTCCTCCCATCCTAAACACCGGGCAAATAATTTCATCAGCTGCCAACTGAATTTCTCACCAGATTCAGTTGGCAGCTGATGAAATCCCCGCAGCCCACAGCCACAATTCGAAGCAGTGTCATCCATATCGAGGGAAGGAACAACTATGGATTGGGAAGCTTCGGGCAGCAGGGATAATGGCGTCCCCCAAACGGTGTCGACGCCTGACGGCAAGCCGCCCAAAGGTAAGAAAAAATGGCCGATCGTTCTGGCAGTGCTCGTTATCCTGATTATCGCGGCACGCATCAGCTCCTTTGTGGGCGGCTGCAGTTCTTCGGGCCCCTCAAAAATCGTCGAAACATTCACCTGGCCCAGCAGCGGTCTCGCGACCGAATTGCCCAAGCCCAAGACAAACAAGGGTGAGATATACGAGAACAGCTCCGAATCTTTCTCGGCAACGCTGAAAGAAGTCTCACAAGCCGACTACGATAGCTACGTCGAAGCTTGCAAAGAAGCTGGCTATACCGATTTCTCGGGCGAAGGCACCGATGATTTTGAGGCAACGGCACCCAGCGGAGCAAAACTGACCTTGTCCTACTACAGTAGCCAAAAGTCCCTCGACATCGAACTCGAGAAGCCGCAGGACAACAGCGAACAGGCAGACGCGGCCGACGACACCGATGCGGCAGCCGCTGATTCGCAGACCGAAACCGCACCGGCCGCATCCTCTTCTGACTTCCGTGCCATGATGGACGGCTACGAACAGTTTATGAACAGCTACGTCGAGTTCATGAAGAAGTACGAATCGTCCGACGACACCGCTTCGATGCTTGCCGACTACGGATCGATGATGCAGCAGTACAGCGATTGGTCGCAGAAATTTGACAGCGTCGATGAAAGCTCGCTGTCCGCCGAGGATCAGGCTTACTATCTCGAGGTCCAGGGGCGCGTTCTGCAGAAGTTGAGCGAGGTCCAATAGCCTCGCGCTCAACGCCACATATCGCTCCCACAACAAAAAAGACCCGTCATCCAAGTGGCGGGTCTTTTTGCACCAATCGGTTTTAGACGCCTACGCGTTCTATTTGCCCAGCTTAGCCTTAACCAGGCCGACTACAGTCGGGATGATCGACACGGCAACGATGCCAATGATCAGCAACTCAAAGTGCTCCTGCACAAAGGGGATGCCGCCAAAGAAGTAGCCCAGCAGTGTAAAGACCGTCGACCAGGTAATGCCGCCCAGCACGTTGTAGATGACAAAGTTGCGCCAGTGCATGCCGCCCATGCCGGCGATGAAAGGCACAAAGGTGCGGATAAACGGGAAGAAGCGGCCCAGGAAGATGGCCAGGTGGCCCCATTTGTCCAGGAAGTCCTCGGACTTTTTGATGCGCTCGGGCGTCATGGCCTTCACCTTGCCCGAGGCGATGATCTTTTGACCAAAGAAGTGACCGATCATAAAGTTGCACTGATCGCCCAAGATGGCAGCCGTCCATGCGACGGCCAGCAGAGCCACGATGTTAAAGCCGCCGTTGTGGGCAAAGAAGCCCGAGGCAAACAGCAGCGAGTCGCCGGGAAGGAACGGGAAGAACACCACGCCCGTCTCGATAAAAATAATCAGGAACACGCAGCCGTAGGCCATAAGCGGACCGGCGGCGATCCAGCTGGCGATCGCGGTACGCGGATCCTTAAGCAGCTCGGCGATAAAATTGATGAAACCCATGAAGTTAAACCTCTCAGTTGTGGGCGCGGACACGTCCAAGTTGACCAGTATACGGTTGCGGTGCCCCCTCGTGCGCAACCCCACAAAAGCATGACTCCATTACCAGCAAGTTTGCATAACTGACACCTGTCATGCAAAGCCGCCAAGATTATTCTTCCTAATCCCTAGCGAATCGCTATACTTTATTGAATCGCATTGCCATGGCGCTAAGGGAGGGCGGCCGGTGAGCTTTATCAATACCATTCGCGAGGACATCAAGACCGTCCAGGCACAGGATCCCGCTGCGCAAAACGGCTTGGTCATCTTCCTTTCCTATCCCGGCCTACACGCCAAGTGGAACCATGTGCCCGAGCACTGGCTCTGGGAACACGGCTATCGCTCGCTCGCCCGCGTGCTCTCGCAAATCACCCGCCATATCACTGGCGTCGAAATTCACCCTGCCGCACAGATCGGCAAGCATTTCTTTATCGACCACGCCATGGGCGTCGTCATCGGCGAAACCACCATTGTGGGCGACAACTGCATGCTCTACCAGGGCGTCACGCTCGGCGGCACCGGCAACGAGACCGGCAAGCGCCACCCCACCCTGGGCAACAACGTCACCGTGGGCACAGGCGCCAAGGTGCTCGGCAACATTCGCATCGGCAACAACGTCAAAATCGGCGGCAACTCGGTTGTCGTCAAAGACGTGCCCGACAACTGCACCGTCGTGGGCGTGCCCGGCCGCATCATCAAGCGCAACGGCTGCCGCGTGTTCGAGGAGAGCTTCGACGCCAAGCAGCACCGCGAATACATGCCCGACGATGCCGCCGAGCAAAGCGCCCTCAACCGCCAGGGCATCACCGAGAATGCCCGCCGCGTACATGAGCTCGAGCAAGAGGTGGCCGAGCTTAAGGCCCTCGTCGCCAAACTCGTGGACGAACGCTAAAAGCGGACGACCGCCGAAAACATCGGACCCAACGCAAAGGCGCGCCAGGGAATCCATCCCCGGCGCGCCTTATTCCTGATGTGACAAAGGGACTGTCCCTTTGTCACGTTATGCGAACTGGCTCAGGTAGAGGTCCGCGTAGGCGCCCTCGGCGGCCAGCAGCTCCTTGTGCGTTCCCTGCTCGATAATGTTGCCGTGATCCATGACCAAGATCAGGTCGGCATCCACGATCGTCGACAGGCGATGCGCGATCACAAAACTCGTGCGTCCGCGCATCAGCGCGTCCATAGCCCGGCCGATGGCAAGCTCGGTGCGCGTATCCACGCTCGACGTAGCCTCGTCCAGAATGAGGATGGCCGGGTTGTTGAGCAGCACACGCGCAATGGTCAGCAGTTGACGCTGACCCTGACTGATGCTTTCGGCATCGTTGGCCACATGCGTGTCGTAGCCCTGCGGCATGGTACGCACAAAGAAGTCGACCTGCGCGGCGCGGGCGGCCGCAACGATCTCCTCGCGCGTCGCCTCGGGGCAACCGTAGGCGATGTTTTCGGCAATCGTGCCATCGAACAGCCAGGCGTCCTGCAGCACCATGCCAAACTGCTGCCGCAGCTCGCCGCGATCCATTCGACTCGTGTCCACGCCGTCGAGCGTAATGCGACCGCCGTCAATCTCGTAAAAGCGCATGAGCAGGTTGATGAGCGTGGTCTTGCCCGCGCCCGTGGTTCCCACCACTGCGATCTTCTGACCCGGCTCGGCGGTAAACGACACATCGCGCATGAGCGGCTTGTCGGGCGCATAGCCAAAGCGCACATGCTCAAAGGCGATGCGGCCCTCCACGCGACCCGGCAGCTTGGCGGCCTCGCCCGGCAGCGGATCGGCTTCCATTTCGGGCTCATCGAGCAGGTCGAACACGCGCTCCGCGCTCGCCAGCGCACTCTGCAGCGAGTTAAAGGTAAACGACAGCTGCGTCATGGGCTCGGACGCCTCGTAGATAAACTGGAAGAACGCCTGGAACACGCCGACGGTCATCTGTCCGGCCACCAGCATGCTGCAACCCACGAGCGCAATCACGATCTGCGCCAGGCGGCCGATAAAGCGAACCGCGGGACCGACGGCGTTGATCATAAAGTCGGCCTTGGCGCTCACGCGCGCCAGCTCGCCCGAAGCCTCGTGCACCTCGGCAGAACTCTGGCACTCGCGGTTGAACGCACGAATCACCAAACGGCCCGAGTAGCCCTCCTCGACCGCGCTCGTAATCTTGGACACCCACTCCTGGCGCTCGCCCGTCACGTCGTGCGTGCGGCGCGAAACCACCTTGGTCACCAGCAGCGACAGGGCCGTAAAGCCCAAAAAGACGAGCGTAAGTTCAACGCTGAACACAAACATCACGCCCACAGCGCCCACAACCGTACCAATCGACACGAGCAGCTGCAGCAATCCGCGCTGCATGCTCTCGGACATCTTGTCTAGGTCGTTGGTCGCACGGCTCACCACCTCGCCGGGGCGGTGCGCATCAAAATAGGCGAGCGGCAAACGACTGAGCTTTTGCGCGATGCGGTTGCGTAGGCGCAGGTTAAGTCGCTCGGCCACACTCGACATCAAAAAGCTCTGTAGCGCATAGAAGGAGGCGGCAGCAGTCCAGATCATAAAGTAGACGAAGATGGTCTTGCCGCAGTGCTCCCAGGTGATGCTAAACGTGGTGCCGTTGGCAAACGCCACCTGCATATGCCCCCACAGCTCGTCGATCACGCGAGCGCTGTACGCCGGCGCGGCGGTGTTGAAGATGACGTAGAACACAATGCTCGCGAACACGATATAGAAGCGCCAATGGTCGCCGGCGGCCTCGCTCCACAAGCGGCGCACCGTCGCCCAGGTATCCCGAGGCGTCTCGTCCTCGTCTTCGTCGTCCACGTCGCGCATGCGTTCTGCCTCGGCGCGGGCGCGCTCGTCCTCGGCGCGCTCGTTTTCCTCGTAGAGCGCCTGGCGGCGCGCCTCGCGCTCGGCCGCCGCCTTGGCGGCATCCAACTCGAGTACCGTGGCAGCTTGGTCAACCGTTTTCTCACCAGCGCCCGCAGCGTCCGAATCGATAGCCTCGCCGCACTTCTTGAGCTCCTCGGTCATGCTACTCACCTCCCTTCATCTGCGACTCCGCGATAGCGCGGTACACCTCGCACGTTTCCATTAGCTCGCCATGGGTGCCCAGACCTACGACCTCGCCGTCTTTGAGCACGACGATCTGGTCGGCGTGCAAGATCGTCGAGATGCGCTGCGCGATGATGAGCACCGCGGCGTCGCGCGTCTCGTCCTGTAGCGCATGGCGTAGCGCCGCATCGGTCTTAAAGTCCAAGGCCGAAAAACTGTCATCGAAGATATACAGGTCGGCATGCTTCATGAGAGCACGGGCAATGGCCAGACGTTGGCGCTGGCCGCCCGAGAAGTTCGTGCCGCCCTGCGCCACCGGGGTATCGAGCCCCTGCGGCTGATTGAGCACAAAGGTGCTCTGCGCAACCTGAAGCGCATGAAGCATATCGGCCTCGGTCGCGTCTTCGTTGCCAAAGCGCAGGTTGCTCGCCACGGTGCCCGAGAACAGCCATGCCTTCTGCGGCACATAGGCGATGCGCCCGCGAATCTCGCCCTGCGAAAGCTCGCGCAGATCCACACCGTCCAGGCGAATGGCACCCTTGGTGGCATCGTGGAAGCGCAGCAGGAGCTTTGCCACCGTCGACTTACCCGAGCCCGTCGAGCCCACAATCGCGGTCGTCTGGCCGCGGGCACAGGTAAAGTTCAGGTCGCACAGCGTGTCCTCGTCGGCATCGTCAAAACGAAACGACATGTGATCGAACACGGCGACCGCATCCGATTCGTCCTTTGAGTCGGACGTGCCCGCGCCCAGCGTACGCCCGCCGTCCACGATGCTCGGCTCAATCTCCAGCACCTGTTGTGCGCGAGCCAGACATGCCGCGGCGCGCGGCAACGTCAGTATCACCATCTGCGCCATCATCACAAAAAACAGGATCAGGAGCGCATATTCCAGCACCGCCGAGATGCTCGCAATCTGCATGGCGTGGACGCCCACGCGGTTGCCGCCCACCCACAGCACCGCCACCTCGGCAATGTTCATCAAAAAGAAGGTGGAGCTATCAAGGCCCACAAACAGGTGGTTGACCTTAATGGCGTTGTCCGCATAGTCGCTAAACACTTCGTCCAGACGCTGCTCCTCATGGCGCTCTTTGTTAAACGCGCGGATGACGCGCACGCCCACGATGTTCTCGCGCAGCACCACGTTCATACGGTCGATAAAGCTCTGCAGGCGCATAAAAATCGGCGCGGCATTAGCCACCGTAAAGACCGCTATCACGAGCACGATCGCAACCACCGCGCCCAACAGCGTGCCCATGGCAGGATCGATGAGCCAGGCAAAATGATGCCCGCGACGGCCAAGAACGGCACCGGCAGCACCAGCTGGATCGTCTGCAGGATGGCCTGCTGAATCACGTTGATGTCGTTGAGCGAGCGCGTGATCATCGATCCGGTTCCAAAGCGCTCAAAGTCGCTGGCCGCGAGCTCGAGCGACTTGTCGTACACGGCATTGCGGATATCGCAGGCCACGTTGGCGGCCAGGCGTGCCGACAGATAACAGCCCAGTACCGCACCGCCGCTGGCCATGCCGGTCGCGATCAGCATGTACAGGCCGTTGCGCAAAATGTAATCGACATCGCCTGTGGTGATGCCGGTGTTGACCATGTTCGCCAGCATCGTGGGAACCAACAGCGTGCCGACGTTATCCACCAACAGCACCAGCAGCGTCACCGCGACCAGGCCCCGGTACGGCTTCAAAAACCTCATTAAGAGTCGCACGACTCCCCCTCACTTTGTTTTTCGGCAGCCATCTGCTGCTTAAATGCCTCGCACTCATCCCCTAGTACACGGGAAAACTTTCCGATCAGGCGCAATATCTCACGCTGCTCCCAAGGCTCCAGCGCGCCAAAGGCACGCTGCTCGGCCTTGACCGCCGGAAGCGCATATTGCTCGGCAAACCGCATGCCCGCTTCGGTCAAACGCACAACCTTGTTCTTACGGCTGCCTTCGGCAAACTCCAACGTTGCGAAGCCCCGCGCCGTCAAGGTTTTAATTGCCGAGTTGATGGTCTGCTTGCTGTAGAACCATTCGCTTGTCAGACGGCTTACGGCAATACTGCCGCCTGCCGTGCTGGTATCGACGAGCATCCAGTAAGCGCAGTCCGAAAGGCCGCAGGCGCGCGAGAACTCCGAATAGATATGGTCGAGTCTATTGAGCAACCGGTCGAAGTCGACCGGCGTAACCGCACTATTCATCTATCCCACCATTCGATTGTCCGATTTTTGACCAATTTCGTGTCTCTAGATTAGTCCGAGCTTTGACTATCGTCAACAGGTTCTCCGCAAATGCCTACGCTTTTATGGCCTATCGGCAGAAAAAGACCGCCGGCGCGGGGGCGGCGCCAGCGGTCACGTGAAAATCGGGTTTCATTGCCTGTTAAGCGGCGACAGCCTCGTAGACCGTAGCGCCCGAGAAGCTATCGTGCAGGCTTTTGCCGCAGATCCAAGGCAGCTCGACGACCTCGCAGAGCGTGTTGACCAGCTCGGAGCAGTCAGTAAAGTGGCCCTTATCGTTGAGGGCCTCGCAATCCTGAACACGCCAATAGCCATCGGTGTGCGTGATGTAGTACTCGTGATCGTCAATCGTCACAAAAGCGCGCGTCCTGGAACGCAGCAGCTTCAGAAATCCTTCGAAATCGGTCTCGACGACATCTCCAGCCTGGAACATGATAGTTACCTCCTGGCCCGGCGCCACCACGGCGCGTTGATAAACGTTGGTACTTCTTTAGTAAAACCTTTATCAGAGGTTATGCGTTCGTCATTTAGGCAAGTGGTAAAAACCGCAGGGCAGACGGGATAAAACGTTTAACCATCCCATTGGCTTGTCACATTTTAAAGGTACTTTTATGCAAACCTACTTTCCCAATTGGAATCTATCCTTTTGCCGGGCACTTGACCGTCTATCGTTTGAGCCCGACGGGTATGAACGGGGCATCTGCAACGCCACCGCAAGGAGACACCATGGAGACTATCGAAGCACTCATTCACCGCCGCAGCTGCCGCAAATACAGCGATCGTCCCGTCGAGGCCGAAAAGCTTGCACGTATTATCGAAGCCGGCCAATATGCACCGAGCGGCATGGGCCGCCAGCCGGTGACGTTTGTCGCCGTCACCGACCCCGCGACCGTCGAGCGTCTCTCGCAGCTCAACGCCCAGGTCATGGGCAGCAACAGCGACCCCTTCTATGGCGCCAAGACCGTTGTGGTGGTGCTGGTTGACCGCAGCGTGCCCACACATCTGGAAGACGGCTCACTCGCCATGGGCAACTTGCTCAACGCCGCCTATGCACTGGGTGTCGATTCGTGCTGGATTCACCGCGCGCATGAGGTCTTTGACTCGCCCGAGGGCCTGGAGCTGCTGGCCAGCTGGGGCCTGCCCGCCGACGGCAGCCTGCGTGGTGTCGGTAACTGCATTCTGGGCTATGCCGAAGACACGCTACCCGAGGCAAAGCCGCGCCGCGACAACGTGGTGTACGTTAGGTAACCTGTTCCGCCGTTCTACCGAACGGCGGACCTGCTGACGCTGCGCGGGCCGCATTCACGCCAATTTGACGTTCATTTTCGAGGGCGCGACCAGAAGGTCAGCGCCCTCTCATTTCACGTCACCTTGGCGCAAATGCGGCCCGCTCGCTGTTGGCGACTGACATCGAATGAGCTGCTGCTGGCATTCGACACTTGGGCAGCTAAAAGGCCCCGTCCCAAATTTGCTACCCCACTAGCAACTTATCTTGCCGATGGATTTGTCGTCGTTTCATTCGTTCGAGTTGCTTTGGCGCCATCGCCCTGTTCGCCCTCGTCCTTTTGCGCATCGGCGATGGTGGCAGCGGCTGCGACCATGCCGCGCTGGGGCGCGACGCCCGTCTGGGTCTGAACGCCCTCGACAACTTCTGTGCCTGCATGCGCGAGCTCGGGCGACTTAAACATTGCGTCCAGATTGGCCCCGCCGCCGGCGTAACCAAGCGCCGCGAGCGCGATGACAATCACCGCGACAACGACCGCGATCGGAACATAGCGATGCCAGCCTGCGGGATTGAGGCCGCTACGGCGAGCAGCGCCACGGCTAATGTAGCCGAGCGTTCCATCGTGCTTGAGCTTTGACCCCACCACACGTTTACGGCCCCACAGCGATGATTCGGCCTGCATGGCCAAGCGAGCGCTTGCCGAAGGATAACCATATTTAGTGCGTTTGAACGAGCCGTCGAACCCCGAGGCGCTTTTGCCCCACGTCCGTGAAGTCGTGCGACGGTTGACCGGCGCCGCGGGCTTTCGAACCCGATTTGTTTTTGAAGTCTCCGCCATACTCCCCGCACGCCGTAACACAGTCGAAACAATACTGCTTTGGACTGTATCACACGCGCCGTGCGCGGTCACGGGCGCCTCGCTTAACGGTCTTCGTCCTTCAGCAGGCGCCACAGGGTCGTACGGCTTATGCCTAGTACTTCGGCAGCTCGGGTCCTGTTGCCGTGAAGGTGGCCTACGACCAGCCGTGCGATATCACGCTCGGTATCGGCCAGTGGGCGCAAGATATACAGATCGCTATCGAGCGTCGGGGCACCAAAGGTCGCGGTCTTGATAACGTCCTCCTGGGCGAGCACCTCCTCCGCCACCGCCCGCTCGGCTGTACCCGTCCTCACTAATATATAAAGTCGTTCCGAAACCTCACGAAGCTGTAGATAGTTACGGGGCCATCGATAGGCATCGAGTGTCTTTGCCGCCCCGGGCGACAAGGCGGGTGTTGCCGTCTCAAACATATCTGCCAGATACTCCAGATAGCGCGCAACCTTTTCCGACGCGCCGCCCTGCTCGGCAATCGCCGGCGCCACACTCACTGCACAGGCCAGACGCTCGGTTACAAAAGCAGCCTGATCGCTTTCGCCGCCGCCTGGCATGTCGTTTGCCGTCAACACCACATGGCAACGAGTTGCGAGCGCCGTGTCGATCATTGCGGACACGAGCTCGCGCAGGCGTTGGGGGCCAACGGCATGCCAGCCGCCCATGCAAAGTGTCAGCCCCGTTTGGAATAGCGGCGATTCGGAACTTTTGAGCAGATGGCGCCAACCGCGATCCGTAAGCTCATCGAGCGCAACGGACACAAAGGGCTGATCGGCATAGGGTCCATCCAGGTACAGGCGTTTTGCAATCTGATCCTGTCCCGCGCCCAGCTCGCCCTCGAGCATAAGGGGCACTCCGCGCGCATAGCTCTCCCGTACGGGGGCAGCGACCGCTGCCGCGTCTTCGACGATGCCGTACGCGCTCGATTCGTAGCGGGCCTCAACTTCGTCGGCGTTGAGCCACTCGATGCCCGCATGCGCCGCGGCGGCGCGCACCTCGCGGACCACGATGACCCAAAGGCCCCCGCCCTCTTTATCGGTGGGGCGAACGGTCAGGCTCAGGCGCGTACCCGCACGCCCCATAACCAGACGCGCGCCGTCTCCTATGCGGGCGAGGCGCTCAGCGACAAAAGCCGCCACATCCCGCTCAAGCGCCGCGTCATTCATGGTCGAGATCGCGACGTCCCCGCGCGCATCGATTGCCAATGCCGAGGCCCCGGCAGCAGCTAGGGCATCGGTCAAGATGTTCAGCTTGGCATCGCTATCCATGATTTGCCCCTGTCCGCGGCGACGTGCAACCGCCGACGGTCGCACGACCGAGTGTTTCAAAATTGAACGATATTGCTCACCAAACACTATAGGGCAGAAAGCGCCGTCCTGCGAGTATAGGTGTTGCCCCGCATCGCCATCCTGGCGGGGCGATAAGAGCTCTTCGGGATCTATTAACCTGCGGACAAGCCATACCCGCAAGAGCTCCTATCGCTCCACCGCGAGGATGCGGCCACCAGCAACCAGCACGTAAATGGGCTACTTCTCTACCAGATTCCCAGCACGTGCTGCATTCCCAAACCCATGCACGCAATGCCAATCCAGCAGCAAAAGCCCAATGCGATGGGCTTGCCGCCTTTTTTGACCAGCTCGACGATATCGGTATTAAAGCCAATAGCCGCCATGGCCATCACGATAAAGAACTTCGACAGCTCCTTGATGGGCGCCGTAACGGACGCGGGAAGCTGAAACACCGTGGTGACCACACTCGCCAGCACAAAGAACAGCACAAACATGGGAAACGCGCGCTTAAGGGAGAACGTGCTTTTGGCGTCGCCGCCGGCCTTGCGCGCCAGATGCATCTGCCAGCATGCGAGGACCAACGTGATGGGAATAATAGCCAGCGTCCTGGTGAGCTTGACTACCGTAGCGCTCTCGAGCACATTGGCGCCAGGATGCATACTGTCCCAGGCGCTCGCCGCAGCCGTTACAGACGAGGTGTCGTTGATAGCGGTACCGGCAAACAGGCCAAAGCCCTCGTTGGTTAGCCCAAGCATGCCTCCAAGCGTTGGAAACACGAGCGCCGCGATAACGTTAAACAGGAAGATGACCGAAATAGCCTGGGCAATCTCGCGATCGTCGGCATCGATGACAGGCGCGGTCGCGGCGATGGCGGAACCGCCGCAAATCGACGAACCCACACCCACAAGCGTCGCGATCTTGCCCGGCACGTTCATAACGCGGCAGAGCACAAAGGCGATGACGAGCGAGGTCAAGATCGTAGCCACGATAATCGGCAACGACTGGGCGCCTTTGGACAGAATCTGCGAGAGGTTCATGCCAAAGCCAAGCAGGATAACCGCGTACTGCAAGACTTTTTTAGACGTATAGGTGACGCCGGCGGCGAGCTGTTCGCGACGATTCTTGGGAAAGACGAGCGCCAAAACCATGCCAAAGAGGATGGCAAATACCGGCCCACCGACCACCTCAATCTGTTTGCCGAGCAACGACGCAGGGATGGCGATGATCAGGCAGAACAAGACACCCTTCCAACGCTCGCGTACGATATTTACCAGTTGCATACGGGATTCCTTCTTTCTATTTCACGTTTGCGACGGCTTATGATACGGCAACATCGAGCACAGCCATACGCAAAAACAGACTAAGATGCCGCAATAGTTCTCGGGCAACAACCGAATTACTCACCGCGGAGAGCTGATTCGCGGCATAATTAACAACTGACATATGAGTGTGATAGAACAGTTGCGAGGCGCTATGGAAGAATCGATGCACGTCGGCGAGCAGGAAACGAGCCTACAGGACCAGTCCTACCACACCATTCGACGCAAAATAGTCTACCTGGACTACAAGCCGGGCGAAAAGCTGGGCGTCAAGCAGCTTTGTGACGACCTAGATATGGGGCGCACCCCTGTGCGCGAGGCACTGGTGCGTCTGGCGCAAGAGGGCTTAGTGCGCACCGTGCCCCAAAGCGGCACCTATGTCTCGCCCATCAACCTCACCCTTGCCGAGAGTGCCTGCTACATTCGCGAACACCTGGAAAAGCAGGTGATTGTGGAGTGCTGCGCCCGTGCTACCTCGGTAGCCATCGAGCAGCTCGACCGAGCCATCGCGCTGCAGGAAAAAGCCATGGCCGAAGAGGACCGCATCGGCTTCTTTTTAAGCGACAACCTCATGCACCGCATGATCTTTAGCATCGCGTGCCGCAGCACCGTGTGGTCGTGGCTCGAGGCGACCAATGCCGACCTGGAGCGCTTCCGCTGGCTGCGCGCCGCTACGCAGGCGCTCGACAATCAGGAGATTGTTAACGAGCACAAGCAAATCCGCCGCGCCATCGCCGGTCGCGATCCTATCGAGGCAAGCTTTTTGGTCAGCAAGCACCTGCATATGATGTTCCGCAACCAGACCGAAGTCCTGGACCAATATCCCGAGTACTTCGAGACCAGCAAGCTCCGCTAACCTGCCAAAAAGGGACAGGTTTATTTTGGCAGGTTTTACCTGGGCAAATGCAACAAGGCCCAGCTCCGCTGCAACGAAGCCGGGCCTTAGTTGTTAGGACGTAGGAACTCGATTACTCTACTGTGACACTCTTGGCCAGGTTGCGGGGCTGGTCAACGTCGCAACCGCGCAGGATGGCAACCTCGCGGGCGAGCAGCTGCAGCGGAACGCTCGCCGTGATGGGACTGAATACGTCACGGACGGCCGGCACGCGAATGATGCAGTCGGCGATCTTGTTGATTTCCTCGTCGCCCTCGGTAGCAACGACGATGACCTTGGCGCCGCGCGCCTTGCACTCCATGAGGTTCGACACCGTCTTGTCGTATGTTGCGCTTTTGGTTGCAACCGCGATAACGGGGAAACCCGGGTCGATCAGCGCGATAGGGCCGTGCTTCATCTCGCCGGCAGCATATGCCTCGGCATGCAGGTAGCTGACCTCCTTGAGCTTGAGCGCGCCCTCGTAGGAAATGGCGGCGCCCATGCCGCGACCCACGAACAATGCAGACTGCGCGTCCTTGCAGACAAGCGCGGCCTCGTGCACGGCCTCGGTCTGCGTATCCAGGATCCACTGGATCTGCTCGGCCGTATCGGAAAGCTCGCGGAACAGCATACGCGCCTGCTTGGTGGTCAGACGGTACTTAACCTGCGCCAGCAGCAGGGCCAAAAGCGTAAGGCTCACGACCTGACCGATGAAGCTCTTGGTCGAGGCAACTGCAATCTCCTTGTTGGCCTTGGTGTAGATAACGCCGTCGCTCTCGCGCGCCACCGGGCTGCCCAGCACGTTGGTGATGCCAAAGACCTTGGCGCCCTTGATGCGCGCATCGCGAATGGCGGCAAGGGTGTCGGCCGTCTCGCCCGACTGGGACACGGCCACGACAAGCGTCGTCGGCGTGATGATGGGGTTGCGATAGCGGAACTCGCTTGCCGCCTCGACCTCGGTAGGAATACGAGCCCAACCCTCAATAAGGTTCTTGGCGATAAGTCCGGCATGGTAGCTGGTGCCGCAGGCAATCACATACACGCGGTCGATATCGTTGAGCTCCTCTAGCGAAAGGCCCAGCTCGTCGATATCGAGCTCACCGGCGGGGGTCATGCGGCCCACCAGGGTATCACGCACGACGCGAGGCTGCTCATGGATCTCCTTGAGCATAAAGTCGGGATAACCGCCCTTTTCGGCCATATCCAGGTCCCAGTCGATATGGGTAAGCTTGGGCTCAATCACGTTGCCAGCCTCGTCGGTATACTCGACGCCTGCGGGCGTAAGCTTGGCAAACTGACCGTCTTCGAGCACCACGACATCGCGGGTGGCATCGATAAGCGCGATCACGTCGGAGGCAACGTAGGAGCCGGTTTCGCCGACGCCGACCACAATCGGGGAGTCCTTGCGGGCCACGGCGATCACGCCGGGCTCATCGGCAGAAACGGCGGCCAAACCATAGGCGCCCACCACGTGGGTGCAGGCCTCGCGCACAGAAGCCATCAGGTCGTGTGTCTCGGCATAGGCCTCTTCGATCAAGTGCGCAAAGACCTCGGTGTCGGTCTCGCTCTTAAAGTGATGGCCGCGGCCCTCCAGCTCCTCACGCAGCTCGGCGAAGTTCTCGATGATGCCGTTGTGGACGATGGCGATGCGACCGTCGCAGCTGGTGTGGGGATGGGCGTTGACAACGGAGGGCTTGCCGTGGGTAGCCCAGCGGGTGTGGCCGATGCCGCAGGTGGCGTCGCTGTCGACATTGGTAAGTTCGCTCTCCAGGCCCGCGACCTTGCCCACGCGGCGAATGACGTCGAGGTGAGCCGCCGTGCCCTCGCCCACCTCGAGTGCGACGCCCGAGGAGTCATAGCCGCGATATTCCATACGCTTAAGGCCCGTGACAAGGATGTTCTTTGCAATATCAGAGCCGGTGTAGCCGACAATTCCGCACATAGGATAAATCCCTTCGCTCGCGTGACTGCAAAACGTCCACGCACAAGGGGCGCTGAGACGTATAACGTTCGAGTATTGTACTCACGCGAGCGCAAGCTGATATACCAGAAGTGGTATCTCAACTTAGATACCACCCGATGCACACACGTTCAGCCGGTTCAAACCACCACAAAGGTGCCTGTCCCCTTCGTGGTGGTCGCGTTGGCAATAGCGTTTCCCCAGATAAAACCTGCCAAAATAAACCTGTCCCTAATTGGCAGGTTTTGACACCCTAGGGACGGGCGATGCTACAATCTGGCTTGTACTTGAAACGCATCAAAGGGGCCGCTATGGCAAAGGTAAAAATCAGCGACGTCGCGCGCGAGGCAGGGGTCTCGCTGGGCACGGTATCCAACGCGCTCAACCATCCCGAAAAGCTGCGCCCCGAGACCCTCAAAATCATCAACGAGACCATCAATCACCTTGGCTACCTGCCCAACCAAAGCGCCCGCCAGCTCGCAGGAGGCACCACCAAGTCCTTTGGCCTGGTCCTCCCCCGTCTCGACCACGGCTTCTCGCTCCAAATTGCCAGCGGTGCCCATAACGAGGCCCGCAAGCACGGTTACGACCTGCTTATCGCCAACGCCGATAACGACGACATCCTCGAAGACCACTACCTGCGCTACTTTATGGGCACGCAGATGTCCGGCGTCATGGTTCAGCCCATGGCATCCCCCGATTGGCACCCCGCCATGACCAAGATGCCCGTGCCGATTGTCCATCTGGACATCCACTGTTCCGAGCCCGGTTACTACGTGGCCGCCGATAACGAGGCACAGGGGCGCATTATCGCCGAGCTCGCCATTGCCCGCGGCGCACGTCATATCACCGTTGTGGGCAGAGCGGCATTTATGCAGCTCACCCTGCGCGTGCTTGGCATTCACAAGGCCCTCGCCCTTCATCCCGACATCAAAATTGAGGTCATTGACGCCGGAGAATGGAATACCGCTGCCGACGGTTACGGCATCGGCGCCCAGATTGCCGAGCGCTCTGCTGACGAGCGTCCGGATTTTGTCATCGGCCTAACCGACGTATTGGCCTCGGGTGTTATCTCGGCGTTGATCGACAAAGGCATCTCCGTCCCCAAGCAAGTTCGCGTGGCCGGCTGCGACGGTAACCCACTTGCATGGAGCGGGTCGGTCCCTCTCACCACAGTGGCACCGCCGGGTTACGAAATTGGCCGCAAGGGCGTGCAGCTGCTCGTGGAGCAAATCGAGAACAAGGCGCCGACAAAAACCAAACGCGTCCGTATCGGCTCCGCCGCACGCACCGTCACCGAGGTCACAGCCGCCGAGGACATCAACCGTCAGGAACTCGTGCGGCCGTTCCTCTTAGAGCGCGCCAGTACCCAGGCGAGCAGCCAAGCCGAAGCCACCGCCATCAACCTGGGCGCGTATCTATAGCACGTCGACCAGTATGCCAAAACGCAGCTTAAGCAAAAGAGGCCCGGCCATTGCCGGACCCCTTATGCTTAAGCGTAAATGTGGGCAATTGCCCGTTTCAACGCCGCAGCTGTCTAGCGCACGGCCTTGACCGCCGCCGTAAGGTCGAACAGCGTATCGAGCACGGCCTCGCAGCCGTCCACCACATTCTGCGGCAGCGGCACAATGTCGGGGACGGCAAAGACATGGCAGCCGGCCGTGATGCCCGAGACGCAGCCGTTGCGTGAATCCTCGACCACAGCGCATTCCTCGGGGGCAAAGCCCGCGCGCTCGCAGGCAAGCAGATACATCTCGGGGTCGGGCTTGCCGTGCACGACGTCCTCGCCGCAGGTCACCGTCTCAAACTTGTCAAAAAGGCCGACCATCTTAAGGTTGCGCTCGGCCGTAGCGAGGCGCGACGACGTCGCTAGACCCACGTGATAGCCCGCAGCCAGCAGCTCGCCTATGCACTCGGCGGCACCGGCCTTAAGCTCCAAATCGGTCTTGACCATCTCGTCGCGAATCTCCTTGTGGCGAACATAGATCGCCTCGGTGGTTTCATGGCTGCCGTAATGCTTATCAAGGATGTCCATGACATCGGGCAGCGTGCGGCCGATAAACTGATGGATCAGCGCATCATCAATCGCGACCCCCAGCTCGGCAGCGCCCGCCTTCCATGCCTTGATGCCCAAACGCTCGGTATCGACCAGCGTTCCGTCCATGTCAAAAATTACAGTCTTGATCATATCGGTCCCCCATCGACTCTCACTGTCGCATTGCCGTAACTCTACCGTATTTGACAATTTGTATATAACGTATATACCATATTGCACTTTCGTTACATAGATAGAAGTCTTATGACAAGCAGCCCAGTAGGATTATAGTTTTCGACCGAGTACTCAATGGTAAGGATTGTTTTATGCTTTCAGACACTACCGCACCTGCAAAGGAGCTTCAGGACAAACTCGCGGCGCTCGAACAGCTGCTTTTGGCATACGGACGCGTCGCCATCGGCTTTTCCGGTGGCGTCGACAGCAGCTTTTTGGCCGCGGTCTGCGCCCGCATCATGCCTGCCAGCACGCTTCTCGTTCACCTCACCACGCCGCTCATCGGCACGCCCGAACAGACCTCGTTTGAGCGATCCGTTGACAGGCAAACCAATGAGGGACCGCATTTTAAGCTCCCCGTGCTCAATCTTTCGGTCGATCAGCTGCAGCTCCCCCAAGTAGCCTGCAACGACGCCAACCGTTGCTACCACTGCAAGCACGCCGGCTTTACCGCCATCGTCAACCACGCTAAGTCGCTCGGCTTTCCCACCGTCATCGATGGCAGCAATGCAAGCGATCGCGGTGACTACCGTCCCGGCATGCGCGCTGCCAAAGAGCTCGGCGTACGCTCCCCTCTTATGGAGGTCGGCTTTACCAAGGACGAAGAGCGCGAGCTGTTGCGCGCATGGGGCTATCCCGTTTGGAACCTGCCGGCGGGAGCCTGTCTTGCCACGCGCGTCCCCACAGGCGAGGAGCTTACGCACGAGAAGGTCGATTTAATCCGCGCCTGCGAGGACTACCTGCACGATCTTGGTCTGGCGCAGGTACGCGCGCGCTTGGTCGGCGGCCGCATGCGTATCGAAGCCGCTCACGCAGATGTCGCCAAGATTGCCGCTCTCGGCGGTGCTACCGTCAATGCCGAGGGCAAGACCCCGCTGCCCGCCGCCATCGAGTCCGCGCTGCGCGAGCTGGGCTGCGGCCACATCTCCCCCGAGGTCACCCCCTACATCCACGGCAACATGAATCAGTAACCTGCCAAAAAGGGACAGGTTTATTTTGGCAGGTTTTATCTTGGGAAATACAAGCGGCCACGCCGAAGCCACCGTCATCGATCTCGGCGCATACCTTTAGCGCACGGCCTTGACCGCTGCCGTCAGGTCGAACAACGTATTGAGCACGGCCTCGCAGCCATCCACCACGTCCTGCGGCAGCGGCACGATGTCGGGGACGACAAAGACGTGGCAGCCGGCCGTAATACCCGAGACGCAGCCGTTGCGCGAATCCTCGACCACAGCGCATTCCTCGGGAGCAAAGCCCGCGCGCTCGCAGGCGAGCAGGTAGATCTCGGGGTCGGGCTTGCCATATGCGACGTCCTCGCCGAAGGTCACCGTTCCAAACTTGTCAAAGAGGCCGACCGTCTTAAGATTGCGCTCGGCCGCGACGCGGCGTGACGACGTCGCAAGGCCCACGTGATAGCCCGCAGCCAGCAGCTCGTCGAGGCACTCGGCGGCGCCGGCCTTAAGCTCCAGGTCGGTCTTGGCCATCTCGCTGTGTAGCTCAATGTTGCGGGCAAAAATCGCGTCGGCGGTTTCGCCCTTGCCGTAATGCGCCTCAAGGATGTCCTTAACATCGGCATTCGAACGGCCGATAAACTGATGGATTAACGCATCATCAATCGCGATCCCCAGCTCGGCAGCGCCCACCTTCCATGCCCTCATGTCCAAACGCTCGGTATCGATCAGCGTTCCATCCATGTCAAAAATAACAGCCTTGATCATATCGACCCCTTCATCGGCTTGCGTTACTGAAAATCTGCTGCGCGTTACAAACTTGTATATAACGTATATATCATATTGTACTTTTGTTACATAGACAGAATCTTTATGACGCAGCCTACCAAAAAGGGACAGGTTTATTTTGGCAGGTTTTATCTGGGGAAACGCAAACAGGGCCGCGACACCTCTATGGCGTCGCGGCCCTTTTCCTTGGAGAAGGATCGATTGATTGAACGGGATGACCGTTCTAGTCTTCGAGTCCGCTATTGATGAGCTCCGCAATCTCAACGGGATCGGTGCTCGCGCGCACCTTGTCACGGAAGCCGGCGTCCATCAGCATCACGGCAGCCTTGGAGAGCAGACGCAGGTGCGTGGTTCCAGCCTCGCCGGCGGGCACGTACAGCGCGAGCGCAACATCGACGGGCACCCCATCGAAGCTCGGCCATTCAACGGGCTCGGCCAGTTTAAGCACGGCAACGCCCGGCGTGTGGATCGCGTCGCTTTTGGCATGCGGAACGGCAAAACCGGCGACAAGGCCGGTCTCGGCCTCGTTCTCGCGAGCAATAAAGGCAGCCTCTACGGCAGATGCGTCATCGGCAAAACCGAGCTCGATGGCCTGCTCGGACAAATAATGCAGGGCGTCCTCGCGCGAGGCGGCGGTATACCCGATCGTCACTTGGTTGGCAGATACAAATCCCATGGAAACCTTCCTTACAACACAGACCTGACCGCAGCTTCGATACCGTCGGCGTCCAAACCGTACTCGTGCAGCAAATCGACCGCAGGGCCGGACTCGCCATACACATCGCGCACGCCGACGCGTCGCATCGGCACCGGATGCTGTTCCGCGAGTACCGAGGCCACGGCCTCGCCAAGACCGCCGATAATCGAGTGCTCCTCGGCAGTGACCACGCGACCAGTCTTCTTGGCGCTGGCAACTACCAGGCGCTCATCAAGCGGCTTGATCGTGTGCATGTTGATAACCTCGGCATCGATACCATCGACAGCGAGCGCCTCGGCAGCCTCAAGTGCCTCGGCAACCATAAGGCCACAAGCGATGATGGTCACATCGGACCCCTCGCGCACGACCACGCCGCGACCAATCTTGAACTCATAGTCCTCGCGATCGTTGATGACCGGTGTTGCCAGGCGGCCGAAACGCATGTAGACCGGTCCCTCAAACTCATAGGCGGCGCGCACGCAAGCGCGAGCCTCGATGTCATCGGCGGGAACGATCACCGTCATACCCGGAATCGTGCGCATGAGCGCGATGTCCTCGCAGCACTGATGCGTGGCGCCGTCTTCACCGACCGAGATGCCCGCATGCGTGGCGCCGATTTTGACGTTGAGGTGCGGATAGCCGATGGAATTACGCACTTGCTCGTACGCGCGGCCGGCGGCGAACATGGCAAAGGTGCTCGCAAAGGCGACGTGGCCCGTGGTCGCAATGCCGGCGGCAAGCCCCATCAAGTTGCTCTCGGCAATGCCGGCGTCGTAGAAGCGCTCAGGGTGCGCGGCCTTAAACTTACCGGTCTGTGTGGCGGCGGCCAGGTCGGCATCGAGAACCACAAAGTCATCGTGCTCATTGCCCAGCTCGACAAGTGCCTCGCCATAGCTAACGCGCGTGGCGACTTTCTTGACGTCTGCCATTAGAGCTCCTCCCCTGCTGCTGCGAGCTCGGCCATGGCCTGCTCAAACTGTTCATCGTTGGGTGCCTTGCCGTGCCAGCCCACCTGGTTTTCCATAAAGGAAACACCCTTGCCCTTCACCGTCTCGGCGATAATGGCCACAGGCGAGTCGCTCACTTTGCGGGCCTCGGCAAAGGCGGCAGCAATCTGCGCCATGTCGTTACCGTCGGCGAGCTCAATCACATGCCACTTAAAGGCACGGAACTTGTCGGCAAGCGGCATAGCCGAGTTAACTTCGTCGATACTGCCGTCAATTTGCAGGCCATTGTGATCGACGATAGCGACGAGGTTATCCAGGTCGTAGTTGCCGGCGAACATGGCCGCCTCCCACACCTGGCCCTCCTCGCACTCGCCGTCGCCCAACAGCGTGTAGACGCGGTAGCTGTCACCCCAGTGCTTTGCGGCGAGCGCCATTCCGACCGCGGCGGAGATACCCTGACCGAGCGATCCGGTAGACATGTCGACGCCCGGCGTGTCATTCATATTGGGATGGCCTTGCAGGCGGCTGCCGATATGACGGAGCGTCTCGAGCTCCTCCTTAGGAAAGAACCCGCGTTCGGCGAGCACGGCGTAGAGTGCCGGAGCGCAATGTCCCTTGGAGAGCACAAAGCGGTCGCGGTCGGCGCGGCTCGGATTTGCCGGGTCGACATCCATTTCCTCAAAGTAGAGGTAGGTCATAATGTCGGCGGCGCCAAGCGACCCGCCCGGATGCCCCGACTTGGCGGCATGGACGCCCGTGACAATACCGCGGCGAACCTCATTGGCAATCTTGGCCAGTTCCTGATCGGTCATGGAGTTTCCTCTCTTGAGCACGCCGGCCCGGCATAACAAATGCTGAGCCGGCAGAACCATCGTTACTGTGCCTCGACGACCTTTTTCCAGTCGGCCTCGAACGAGGCAAGGCCCTGGTCGGTCAGCGGGTGATGCAGGCATTTCTTAAGAGCGGCCATGGGGACGGTCGCAATATCGGCACCGAGTAGCGCCGCCTGGGTCACGTGATTGGGCGTGCGGACGGATGCAGTGATGATCTCGACGGTGTCGTCGACGTTCTTGCCAGTCCAGTCATAGTTCTTGATGCAGGTCACAACGTTGTCGAGCTGCGAGATACCGTCCTCGGCGATGTCATCGAAGCGTCCCACAAACGGGCTGATGTAGCGGGCGCCGGCGTTGGCGGCCATGAGGGCCTGCGTCGGCGAGAAGACGAGCGTCATGTTGACGCGCACGCCCGCATCGGCCAACGCGCGGCAGGCGGCGAGGCCGGCCTCGCAGACGGGGAGCTTGACCACAATGTTGGGGGCCAGGGCGGCAAGACGCTTGCCCTCCTCGATCATGCCCTCGGCAGTAGTCGCGGTGGACTCGGCAGACACGGGCAGACCCTCGCAGAGCTCGGCAATCTTGAGCATATGGGGCTCAAAGTCGGCGAGCTTACCGCCAGTCTTGGCGTACAGGGACGGATTAGTGGTGACGCCGGCAAGGCAGCCCCAGCTCTTGGCCTCGGCGATCTCGTCAAGGTTGGCGGTATCGATAAAGAACTTCATGGTACAAACTCCTTCGAAGGAATAGCTAGCAATCTAAGGACAACGGCTCAATCACTGGTCGAACCAACGTCAGCGAGCGGGCAGCTGCCGTGGCAAGGTGGTGCGAAAGAGGAGCGAAGCGTACTTTGGTACGCGAGCGACGGCTTGAGCGCCAGATTGCCCGGCAGATGCTCGCGCAGCGTCGACCGGTCCGGCGTTTGTCAAAACGCCGGAACTACCTAGTCCTCGAGAGCCTTCTCGATGCGGCTCGTGACGCCCTTGAGGTTAAGACCGACGACGTACTGCTTAATCGGGCGCTTGATGTGCTCGATCACAAAGCGCTTGCCGTCGATGTCCTGGGCAGCGAGGTTGCGATAGAGCTTCTCGACCTGCTCCTTGACCTCGGGATCGTTGAACGCGTAGTGGCCGGAGACATCCAGAATCTTCAGGCTGAGCTCGTCGTCGGCCAGAATGTCGTCAACCTGCAGGTTGACATCATCGCCGGTCATCCACTTGCGCCAGCGCTCGGTCTTGATAGCCTTGACCAGCAGCGTGTGATACAGGTCGGAGGGATCGTCGCACAGGCCGTTGTCGACCAGAATCTGCTCGGTAGCGCAGAGCTTGAGGTAGGCGCGGGTCTCCTCGGTGCCGTACTGAGGGGCGACATTGGAAGCGGTCACGTGAGCCGGAATGTGCTCGAGCAGCGTCGCGTCGTCCAGGTAGTCGGCGTTGTGCTCCTTCAGGCCCACGCCGTAGCGCTTTGCCATGTCGGCGAGCTCGCGGGCGTTCTTAAAGTTGTAATGGCCAACCTGCTCGGTCCAACGGGTGAGCGTGCCGGTCTGGCCGACGATAAAGGTGGGCATGGGGCAGCCGCGCTTCTCGAGCTCGGGCTGCAGCTGAGAAATGAACTCCTCGTACTTATCGGTAGAGGTCAAGCCGCCATTGGTCTCCTCGGTACCGACCTCATAGGCGACCTCGGGCAGGTTATGCTCGCGACGGTACTGCTCAAGGTAGTCGATAAGATCGATCGTGCGGCGAAGCACCACGTCGAGCGGAATAACCTTGCCGATCTGATAGGGGTCCTTGGTGGGGTCGACCATCAGCAGGTCAAAGCCTGCCTCCATGTCGGCGACAAAGGACTTGCGGGCGAGCTCCATGGCCTCGTCCTCGGGCAGGTGGGCGTTACGCTCCTCGTCGCGCTGCCACGGACCGCCGTGATCGCGGCACAGGTAGTACGGGCCGGTGTAACCCACCTCGTCGGCAACCTTCTTGATGTCGGCGGCAAAGCGCTTCTGGTCCCAACCGTTGACGTAGCCGGCGCCCATCTCGTCCATATCGACCTGGTTGCGGCTGGCGATAAACATGGGCGGGAAATCCTCGTCCTTGGCAAGCTCGAACACGGCCTGAATCAGGTTGGGGCTCATGGGGCCAATGCCGACCATGGTTGCGTGATCGCCGCCATCCTGCAGCTTGAGCATGCCCTGAACGGCCTGGCGGATGGTGAGGTTGGACATTTTGTTCTCCTTCTCCAGAGGATTTTTGACAAAAGTTCCCTGGGACCCAGATGCGGGCCCTATCAGTACGGATGGATTTTGTTGTGTAGGGGCGGTTGTGCGGAGTCAAATCCATCCCTCCGCACAACCGGAGTCCTTAAGGGGTTACTTGGCCTGCTTATCGAGCGTGGGCTTCATGGCAATCAGGATTGCAGCGGCGACCACGGAGCCAATCACGATGTCCAGGCAGAACAGCGCGACGTTGTTGGTGGCAAGGGCGACGATAAAGCCACCGTGCGGGACGTAGCAGTCGATACCCTGGAAGGCGGCAAGCGCCGCACCCACGGCAGAACCGATGCAGATGCCGGGAAGGGTGTGACCGAGATCCTTGACCGCGAAGGGGATAGCGCCCTCGGTAATGTATTTGTTCGACAGAACGGCCCCTGCCGGCTCCTGCTAGACTGGTAGACTCCCAACCGTCCGTCCAGGAGTCACCATGTCGCGCAAGTCCGCCTACAAGCAAGCACTTTCTATCGGCACCGCTGTGGTGCTGGGGTTTGCGCTGTTTACGGGATCGCTCGACGGGGCGCCCAGACTGCTCTCGCCGCAAAGTGATGAGCAGGCGGTAGCCATGGCCGAGAAGCAAGACGAGAGTCCCAGCCGCACCGACGACGAGGCAGACCTGGTTGCTCGACTCGAATCGGGAACGGCAAACTCCACAGACTCCCAAAACAGCCCGAACTCTGGCGACAAGCCACATTCCGCCGCACCCGACACCGGTGATGACGCTTCCGCGGACAGCGCCGCCACCCCCATCGACGAGGTCGAAAACCCCAATCTCGACCGCGCCCGCGGCGTATACCTCAGCAGCATTCCCGACTACGCGGGTAACCCCTATGTTGCCCTGCGAGCCGACAGCACGCACCCGTTGGGCACACCATCATTCACGCTCGATGAATACGAGCACGCCGCCGAAGAGGGCTGCTTTAAGAAGTTCTCCAAGCTCGACAGCCTGGGCCGCACCCGCAAAGCGCTCGCTTGCGTGGGCCCCGAATCGCTCGGTCAAGGCGAGCGCGGCGATATCTCGCGTATCCATCCCGCCGGATGGCGCCAGCAGCGCTACGACTTTATTCCGGGACAGAGCCTCTACAATCGCTGTCACCTCATCGCCTGGTCGCTCTGCGGCGAAAACGCCAACCGCAAGAATCTCCTCACCGGCACGCGTTATCTCAACGAAACGGGTATGCTGCCATTTGAGGAGCAGATTCTCGGCTACATCCGCGAGACGGGCAACCATGTGCTCTACCGTGTCACGCCCATGTACAACGAAGAGGAACTCGTCTGCCGTGGCGTGCGTCTTGAGGCGCAATCGGTCGAGGACCACGGCAAGACCCTGTGCTTCCACGTGTACTGCTACAACCTGCAGCCGCATGTGCAGATCGACTACGCTACCGGCCGCAACCAGGCCTCGGGAGACTAGGGCCGGCCAAGCTGCCCCAAAACTTAAAATGAACCGTTTTCCTCCATCCCCCAGGGATCAAAAAGGGCCGCCCCGGATTGCCCAGAGCGGCCCTTGCATCGGCATGTATGTTACAGACAACGCCCAACGCTACTTGGCACGGCCCTCCTCATAGCGCTCGACCAGCTTGGCCTGAACGTCATAAGGCACCTGCTCATAGCCCGCAGGCTTCATGGTAAAGTCGCCCGTGCCGCGCGTGATGGAGCGCAGACGCGTCGAGTAATCCGTCAGCTCGGCGAGAGGCGCCTGAGCGATGACCACGGTGTCTCCGCGCTCATCGGTCTCCATACCCGTCACGCGACCGCGCGAGGCCGAGATGTCGCCCATCACGGCGCCGGCGTAGCTCTCGGGAATAGTCACCGTGATTTCCTCGATGGGCTCCAGCACCACCGGGTCGGCGTCGGCGCATGCCTTGCGCAGGCCGATGCGAGCCGCCGCGCGGAACGCCATCTCGTTGGAGTCGACGCTGTGATACGAGCCGTCGTACACAGCCACGCGAATGCCCGTAAGCGGGTAGCCGGCAATGATGCCGTCCTTCATGGTCTCCTGAACGCCCTTGTCCACGGCGGGAATGAGCGAGCGCGGAATGCGGCCGCCTACAACCTCGTCCACAAACTCATAGCCGTCGCTCGTACCGTCGGGCCCAATGAGCGGCTCTACGCGCAGCCAGCAGTCACCATACTGGCCGGCGCCGCCGGTCTGCTTCTTGTGGCGGCCCTGGGCAGTTGCCGTGCGGCGAATGGTCTCGCGATACGGGATGCGAATCGGCACGCTCTTGGCCGCGACCTTGGTACGGTCCTCAAGACGATTGAGCAGGACCGAAACCTGCGCCTCGCCCACCGCCGAAATGATGGTCTGGCCGGTCTCCTCGTCGCGGTCGATGCTCATGGTCGGATCGGCCTTGCATGCCTTCTCGATAAACGTGTAGAGCTTCTCTTCGTCGCCGCGATTCTCGGCCTCGATGGCGATGCGGTACTGCGAGTTGGGGAACTTAAACGCCGCAGCCTCGACCTTGCCGGTAATCGAGAGCGTATCGCCCGTCTCGGCCGCCAGCTTGGGCGCCACGATGATATCGCCGGCATAGGCGTGACCGACCTCGGTCATGTCGCGGCCGCACATCACATACAGGTGAGCCAGACGATCGCTCTTGCGGGTGCGCGCGTTGATCAGCTCAAGGCCCGGCTCAAGCGTGCCCGTCAGCACCTTGATGAAGCTGATGCGACCCTGCTGAGGATCGGCCAGGGTCTTAAACACAAACGCCACCGGGCGGTCATCGTCGCTCGAGATCTTGAGCGAATCACCGTCGATGAGCGGCATCTCGCCGTAGTCCGTCGGCGCCGGGAAGTACGTGGCGATGTCGTCCATCAGCGAGTTGACGCCCTGCTCCTTAATGCAATCGCCCGCAAAGACCGGCACAAAGATGCGCTCGGCGATTGCCTTCGACAGCAGGCCTTCAAGCTCCTCCTGCGTCAGCGTCTCCTCGCCTTCCAAGTACTTCATCATCAGTTCGTCGTCAGCCTCGGACACCAGCTCGCACAGATGGTCATGGGCCTCCTCGGCCTGGGCACGATACTCCTCGGGAATCTCCGACTCAACGGCTTCGGCGCCGTTGCAATGGCGCGCCTTCATGCGCACCAGGTCAATGATACCGTCAAAGTCCTCGCCCTCGCCCCAGGGAAGGGTCACGGCGCCCAGGCGCGTGCCAAAGCGCTCCTGCAGCAGGTCCATCGTGGTCGCAAAGCTGGCCTCGGAGCGCGACAGGCGGTTTACGAACACCGCACGCGCCAGACGCAGGTCCTCGGCGGCATACCAGAGCTTAACCGTCGTAGGCTGCGGGCCGGCCTCGGCGTCGACCACAAACAGAGCCGTCTCGCAGACGCTCATCGCGGCAAAGGCGTCGCCGATAAAATCGGGGTAGCACGGGGCATCGAGCACATTGATGCGCGCACCCTTCCAGTCGATCGGCGCAATGGTCGTCGAGATGGAAAACGCACGCTTGACCTCTTCGGGGTCATAGTCGAGCGTGGGCTTGGTGCCGTCGTGGCCGCCCAGGCGGGCGGTCTTGCCGGAAAGGTGGAGCATGGCCTCGGCGAGTGAAGTCTTGCCCACCCCACCTTGGCCTACGAGCACCACGTTCCTTACGTTACCGGTCTTGGGAGCACCCATGATGACCTCCTTGCAGGGCCGCGCGCAATGCGCGACGCCAACGGGGAGAGTTCGCGGTCGATGCCGTCCCGGGAGCAGCATGGTCGGCAGCCGATCCGGCTCACCCTCCAAATGTCCTATGCCACCACCCTACCCTCGCGGGCGACTGTCCATGCACACCTTTCGGCACACGTATGAATACGGGCGGCGAGAGGAGGGAGCAAACGCATGAGGCGGTTATTAAGCCCCATCGGCGCAAATTAAAACCGCCGCAGGCCATAAGACCTGCAGCGGTTTCGCCTCAATGTCTACTTGAGCCTATCCCTCGATACGGCTCAGGAACTCGCGTGTGCGCCGTTCGCACGGATGGCCGATAACCTGCTCGGCAGGACCCTCCTCGACAATGCGACCGCCGTCCATAAAGACCACGCGATCGGCAACATCGCGCGCAAACTGCATCGCATGGGTCACGATCACCATCGTCATATTCTGCGCGGCGAGGTCTTTAATGACGCGCAGCACCTCGGCCGTTAGCTCGGGATCGAGCGCCGAGGTCGGCTCATCGAAGAACAAGATCTCTGGATCGAGCGCCAAGGCGCGCGCAATACTCACACGTTGCTGCTGACCGCCCGAAAGCTCGCATGGCACCTTGTTCTCGTTGCCCGTAAGCCCCATCTGCGCGATCAACTCACGCGCACGTGCTTCGACCTGCTCGCGCGGGCGCTTGAGCACGCGGACCGGAGCGTCGGTAATGTTTTTCATCACGGTATAGTGCGGGAACAAATTGTAGTTCTGAAACACCAGGCCAAAGCGCGAGCGCGCCTGCTTGGGCACATCGCCTTTCGCATACACCGTGCCCGATCCCGCATCCGTCGCAACGGCTAGATCACCAAACGAAAGCGAGCCGCCGTCAAGCGTCTCGAGCAGCGTTGCGCAGCGCAACAGCGTTGACTTACCGCCGCCCGAAGGTCCGATAATCGCCACGACCTCGCCGCGCTTTACCTCGAGCGAGATATCCTTGAGCACCTCATTGCCACCAAACGCCTTGCGCGCGCTCGTTATATTCATTACCGTTCCGGACACGGGAACCTCCATGTGTTTGAAAAGCACGACGGAACAGGCTAGTCGTGGTAGTAGTCAAGTCGCTTTTCGGCGGCGCCCAGCAGCATCTCGACCACAAAGTTAAAGACCCAGTAGATCAGTGCCGCAATCGCAAACGGCACCATGCTCACTTGCGAGGCAACCAGTGCCTTGGCCGTCGAGAACATCTCCCCCACGCCGATGGCAAACGCCAGCGACGTGTCCTTGACCAGCGTGATGATTTCGTTGCCCATCGCCGGCAAAATGCGCTTGGCGACCTGCGGCATCACAATGTACAAAAACGTCTGCAGGCGTGAGTAACCCAGCACCTCGGCGGCCTCATATTGACCACGCGGGATAGACTGCAGACCCGAGCGATAGATCTCGGCAAAGTAGCCGGCATAGTTGATGATGAATGCCACGACGCACGCTGTCCACTTGGAATCGGGCGTGAGCGAAATACCAAAGACGTAATACGGAGCAAAGTAGATGGCAAACGTCTGCAGCATGAGCGGCGTACCGCGCATGACCGAAATGTAGATGCGCGCAATCCAGCGCAGCGGCGCGATTTTGCTCATGCGCATGAACGCCACGGGAATTCCCAAGGGAATCGAGCCCAACAGCGTGAGCACAAACAACTGCAAACTGACCAAGAAACCCTGGCCAAGCATCTGCATCATGACCTGAATAGACAACCCAAGCTCTCTTTCACAGCAACAGAACAGCAGGTGTTAATTGAAATAGGCACAGTGCCCAAGATTGCGAGCGACAAGCCCGACGAAGCGTACTTTGGTACGCGAGGAGGGTTGGAGCCGCAAGGTTGGGTGCTGTGGCTATTTCAAAACCCAGTTGTCGAAGGATAGACCGTAGCTCGCGTACTTGTCGCACAGGTCCTTGACTGTACCGTCCTCATAGAGCGCCTTGAGCGACTCGGTCACGGCGTCGGCCGACTTGGTATCACCCTTCTTAAAGCCAACGGCGTAGTGCTCGCTGGACAGCGGCTTGTCAAGTTGCGTATAGGCATCGGGCTTGGCGGCAAGCTGATACTGGGCGATCGAAAGGTCGCAGGCCACCGCATCGACCGCGCCGCTCTCGAGCTGCATGAAAGCCGTGTTGTACTCGCCGATGGTATCGAGCGTGGCAAACGTCGCCGCCAGATCCTTCTGGTCACCCTCTAGCACATCCTGGGCAGCAGAATCGGTCTGGGTAATCACGGTCTTGCCGGCAAGGTCGTCCCAACTCTTGATGCCCGCATCCTTCTTGACCACCAGCACCTGCTCATTGAGCATGTACGGCTCGGAGAACGTGTAGTCGTCCTCGCGGCCCTCCATGGTAAAGCCGTTCCAGATGCAGTTGATGGCGCCCGAGTTGAGCAGCGTATCCTTGGCGTCCCAGTCGATGGCCTCGTACTTGACCTCCCAGTCCTGCTTATCGGCAACTGCCTTGGCCAAATCGAGATCAAAGCCGGTGTACTCGCCATCATCGCCCACAAAGCCATACGGAGGATAGGACTTGTCAAAGCCCACCACGAGCTTCTTAGACTCCACAGCGCCCTTGGCGTCCTTTGTCGCAGCAGAGCCGGCAGTGGAACCCTTGTCGGCACCACCGCCGCAGCCGACAAGACCAAGGCCAAGCACCGTGGCGAGCGAGCCGGCTAGACCAACAAACTGACGACGAGACATATCGGTATTCATGGTATTCCCCCTTGATGGCACTTTAGCTAAGTAAAGTGAGTCATATAACGTTCAGAATCATACACTTTAGCGTGATAGAGCACAAGGCGAGTTTGCCCGCCGTGTGAGGGGTGTGGGGTTAAGTTTCCTGCTCTACAGTCCTGCTCACGACGGAGAGCACATTGAGTGCTCTCCTGTTCGTGCGGAACTCGCGATAAACTTAACCCCCACACCCCTCACGCGGCGGGCAATCGTCGTTGGGCTTATCACTGACACGATTAAACCGCTTGCATATCGTCTGCTGGCTTGGCACGGTACAATACTTGCAGCTTTAATTCATGAATTAGTGGAGTTATTGATGGCAGAATCTCGTGCGGAGCGTAAGGCTCGTCGTGCTTTGATCGAGGCGGCTGAGGGGTCGGAAGAGAAAAAATCTTCTAAGAAATCCAAGTCGTCTCAGGACACGAAGGGTAAGTCGGCCAAGGGCAAGGCTAAGGCCAATCGTCCCAGCCCTCGTCGGAGCGAGGGTAAGGCGCCTCAAGCTCGTTCCAAGCGCTCGCATAATGAGTCGTCCCGGTCCGCTCATAAGGCCGTTGATCCCAAGTCGCCTTGTTCCATCATGAAAGCTTGCGGTGGATGCACGGCGCTCAACAGGCCTTATAAGAAGCAGCTGGCGACCAAGCAGGCTGCTATGGATGAACTTTTTGCTGCTCTTTGCGAGCGTGAGGGCATAACCGTCGATCCCATTCGCGGTATGGACGTTACTCTGGGCGACCCGGGCAAATATCCTGCGCCGCGTGGTTTTCGCCATAAGGCCGCCACTCCCTTTGCCCCCGGCAAAGGGGGCGCTGTCCGCTGCGGCTTTTTTGAGCGCGGCACGCACAAAATCGTCGCTGTTCCCGAATGCCCCGTCGAGGCGCCGGGAGCCCGTCAGATTCTTAACGGCATTGCGCGTGAGGCCGAGCGCCTGCACATTCCCGCCTTTAACGAGGACAAGCATCTGGGCCTGCTTCGCTATGCCGTCGTTCGCTGCGGCTGGCGCACCGACCAGATCATGATCACCCTCGTTACCGCCCAGCGCGACCTGCCGCATGCGCAGGAGTTCTTTGAGGCCATCGCCGCACTCGATCCGCGTATCGTCACCGTCGCCCAAAACATCAACGGACGCCCTGGCAACGCCATCCTGGGTGAGGAAACCCACATCGTGTATGGCGCTGAATGCATGCGCGACCAGCTACTCGGCTGCGAGTTCGATATCTCCCCCACCGCGTTCTACCAGACCAACCCGCAGCAGACCGAGCTGCTCTACCAGCTCGCTATCGACGGCATGGATCTGCACCAGGGCGATGTTCTCATGGATGCCTACTGCGGCAGCGGCACCATCGGTCTTTGCGCAGCTAAAGAAGCTCAGAACAAGGGCATCGGCATCATGTTACTTGGCGTGGAGCGCAACCCGGCGGGCATTGCCGACGCACGCCGCAACGCCGAGCTCAACGGTCTTACCCGCAGCGCCTGGTTTATGGCCGACGATGCCACCGACTACATCCTAGATGCCGCCGACAACAACGAGCGCATCGACGTCCTTTCCATCGATCCGCCGCGTGCCGGCTCTACCCCCGAGTTCCTCGAAGCCGCCTGCGCGCTTAGACCTCGCCGCATCACCTATATCAGCTGCAATCCCGTGACCCAAGAGCGTGACCTGCACCAGCTCCTCGACGGTGGTTATCGCCTGCTCAAGATCACGCCCGTCGACATGTTCCCCCATACCGACCACACCGAAACTGTAGCGGTCCTCGAGCGCCGCTAATCCACCGGTACAAGAAGGGGGCGACCCGTCTGGACCGCCCCCTTACTTGGTTTATGAACTCCGCTACATCCTCTTGCGCAGGTCACACACGCCGGCTGCCGCCATCTCGCGCAGTAGCGTCTCGCGGTCGCGCGTCACGATCAAATCCAGCGGAAAGTGAATCTCGTCGAGCATCTTGCGCGCTTGGTCGAGCTTACCAATTGCCATACCAATGTGCGCATCGGTCGAGACGCCAATCCCCACGCCCAGCTCGGCGCACCGCTCGGCAATCTTGCGGCACACGTCCCAATGCTCGGCATCCGCGCCATGCTCAAGACTGTGATTGTTGATCTCGATGATCTTGTGCTTAGCCTTAGCAGCAAGCAACACCTCGTCGATATCGAACGGCACGCCCGATCGACCCGTATGCCCCAGCATAAACACCTTGGGGTGCTCCAGAGCATTGATATACATCTCGGTCGTCTGGGCCAGCGTCGCGCCTTCAGCGAACTGCGGATTATGCACGCTTGCAACCAAATAATCCAAATTACGCGTAACCCGATCGAACAGCGAATGCTGACGGCTGTACGAATCGCCGGCAATATCGAGCGTGACAGGAGTGTCCTCGCCAAACAGACTTCCGTCCAGCGAAACGATATCGGCCTCGGCGCCACGCAGCACCAACACGCCGCTCCAAATGCGCGGCCATATATCCTGGTTGATAAAGAACTGGTAACTGCGCAGGTCATTGGGGCAAGCCGTAACCATAGAGCTCAGATGGTCGGCAGATCCAAGCACCTGCAGGCCACGCTCTGCCGCCCAGTACACATTCTCCTCAATGGTCGAATATGCATGCGCAGAGAACATCGTATGGGTATGAATGTCACAGGAAAGCAGGTAGGGCATCAGGTCTCCTTATCTGGTATGGCCGTCGCGTATATTCATTGTACGCATAGCCTTCGATAGTCGTAAAACCGCTCCATCCCAAAGACACAACGTCCATGACAACGGGGTCCGGTTTAACACCAAACCCCGTTTCACGTAAAACATTGTAGGCAGAGCGCTCTGCTTTTAATGATACTCGTCCGCCAGCTGTTTCCAAGCGGGTAGCGAATTGATAATCGTTTCGTAACTCACGCAATAACCCAAGCGGAACCAACCCGGCATGCCAAAGCTATCCGAAGGCACCGCGAGCAACTCGTACTTCTTTGCACGCTCGCAAAAAGCATTTGCGTCGGGCTCGAGCGCCTTCACCCACAGATAGAAAGCGCCGTCCGGCTCAACGTAGGTGTAGCCGTACTCCGCCAATGCGTCGGTGAGCGCCGTTCGGTTGCGAGCATAGGCTTCGACATCACTCGGCTCATCGATGCAATCGATAATCACGCGCTGGAAGAGCGCCGGTGCGCACACAAAACCCAGTGTACGGGCGGCACCGGCGACGGCTGGCATAAGGCGAGCAGCCTGCGGATTGGTGTTGGGAACCAAGATCCAGCCCACGCGCTCACCCGGCAGCGACAGCGACTTGGAATACGAATAGCACACGACGGTGTTATCGTAGATTGAGGGTACCCAGGGCACCTCGGCACCGTACACGATCTCGCGGTACGGCTCATCCGAGATGAGCATAATCGGATTCTCGGGATCACGCTTGGCATTGACCTCGCGCAGAATATTGGCCAGTCGCGTCAGCGTGTCGCGCGTATATACGGCACCGGTCGGGTTGTTGGGCGAGTCGATAATGACGGCCGCCGTCTTATCAGTAATCGCCTTGAGCACGTTGCCCACACTCAACTGAAACGTGTCTTCATCGGCGGGTGCCTCGACACACGTACAGCCGGCCTTCTCAATCCACACGCGATACTCCGGAAAGTACGGGGCGATAACAATGACCTCGTCACCGGGATTGGTAACAGCGTTGAGCGTGCAGGTGAGCGAAGCCGCCGCACCCACGGTCATAAAGACGTCTTTACCCTCATAGCTCGTGCCAAAACGACGGTTGAGCGACTCGGCCACAGCGACACGACATTGCGGCAGGCCTGGTGCGGGCGTGTATCCGTGCAGTTGGTCGCTCGGCAGCTCCAAGGCCTTTTTGATGGACTCCGCCACGGCAGCGGGCGCCGGAACACTCGGGTTGCCCAGCGAAAAATCGAATACGTTCTCCGCACCGATCTGTGCCTTGCGTTCAAGTCCATAGCTAAAGATCTCGCGGATGATAGAGCTTTCCGCGCCGCGAGCAAACATGGTTTCGTTGATCATCTGTTCCCCTTTCGCATAGGCGGTATTGTACGCTTTAGTCAAGCAAAGTACCGCAGCAATGTTAATTGGGGACAGACTTAAATGCGTGAAAACGCTCATTTAAGTCTGTCCCCAATCAACAGATGGCCCCATATCGCTCAAAAAAAGCCTCCGCAGGTTTCCCCGCGGAGGCTCTCACGACAAAGACTACTCGTCGGCCTCGGTGTCGCCATCGGCCTTTTTTGTGTCAGCAGCCTCGACATCGTCAGCGCTATCGGATGCGACTTCGGCATCCTCCTGCATGGCCGCCTGCGCAAAAGCTGCGGCATCAGCTGCCAGCTCCTCCTCGCTCATACGAGGCGCGCGCTTTTTGGTCGGCACGCCGGCCGCCTTGGCATTGCGCTCCTCCTTGGCTGCCAGAATGTCGCCCTCGCGCTCAAGGTAGGCATCCCAGTCGTTGTCAAGCAGGGCGTTCACGGCGTCGCCTTCGACGGTCTCGCGCTCAAGCAGCACCTTCGCCATCAGATCGAGCTGATCGCGACGGGCATCCAAAATCTCAACAGCACGACGATGGGCCTCACGCATGATGCGCTGAACCTCGATATCGATGCGGCGCGCCGTCTCCTCGGAGTAATCCTGGTGATCGGCATAATCGCGACCAAGGAACACCTGATGCTGCGCCTCGCCAAACACTTGCGTGCCCAGCTCCTCGCTCATGCCCAAACGCGTAACCATCTCGCGCGCCATCTTGGTCGCGCGCTCCAGATCGTTGCTCGCGCCCGATGTAATGTCATCGCACATGAGCTCCTCGGCAACGCGACCGCCCAAGAACACGGCAAGCTCGTCGAGCATCTCGTTCTTGGTCTTGAGGAAGTGATCCTCCTGCGGAAGCTGCAGCGTATAGCCCAGAGCCTGACCGCGGCTGACAATCGAAATCTTGTGAACCGGATCGGAGTGCTCCAGGATGTGACCCACCAGAGCATGACCGCTCTCGTGGTAGGCAATCGTGGTGCGCTCGGCTTCGGTCATCACGCGCCCCTTGCGCTGCGGTCCTGCAATCACGCGCTCCATCGATTCCTCGACCTCGTCCATCGAGATCACGGAGCGATGACGGCGAGCGGCAAGCAGCGCGGACTCGTTGAGCAGGTTTGCCAGGTCGGCACCGGTAAAGCCAACGGTCATCTGGGCGAGCTTCTCAAACTTAACGTCCTCATCCATTGGCTTGTTCTCGGCATGCACGCGCAAGATCTGCTCGCGCCCCTTCACATCCGGGCGGTCGACCGTAACCTGGCGGTCAAAACGACCGGGGCGCAGCAATGCCGGATCCAGAATATCGGGGCGGTTGGTCGCGGCGATCAGGATGACCGATTCGCTTTCTTCAAAACCGTCCATTTCGACCAGCAGCTGGTTGAGCGTCTGCTCGCGCTCGTCGTGACCGCCGCCCAGACCGGCTCCGCGCTGACGTCCCACGGCATCGGTCTCGTCAATGAAGATGATCGACGGAGCCTGAGACTTGGCCTCCTTAAAGAGGTCGCGCACGCGGCTGGCGCCGACGCCCACGAACATCTCGACAAAGTCAGAGCCCGAGATGCTAAAGAACGGGACACCGGCCTCTCCGGCAACGGCCTTGGCCAGTAACGTCTTACCGGTACCCGGAGGGCCCACCAGCAAAACGCCGCGCGGGATCTTGGCACCCAGCTTGCGATAACGGTCCGGATCGCTCAAGAAATCGCGAATCTCTTCGAGCTCCTCAACAGCCTCGTCCACGCCGGCAACGTCTTCGAACTTGACCTTGGGACGCGTAGCCTCGTTGGTCTTGGCGTTGGTCTTGCCAAACTGCATGTTCCTATTATTGGCGCCCATCATCTGGCGCATAAAGTAGAACATGATGGCGATCAGGGCAATCGTCGGCAGTACGCTCATCGCCAAGTCGCCCCAAAAATCGGGGTCGTTGGTGTTGACGATGTACTTAGTGTCGGGATGCTCCGCCATGAGCTCGGCAAGCGAATCGGAGCCGACATAGGTCGAGGAAAAGCTCTTGAGCTCACTCGTGTCGCCCTTGTCCTTTTTCGCCTTCCAGTAATGACCCGTCACGCTTCCGTCCTGAACCGTATAGGTCAGATCTTCGACGCGATCCTGCTTGATAGCGCTCACCATCTCGCTCGTCGCGAGCTTAACGGTATTGCTGGAGCTGGCAAAGCCGGAGCCCATATTAAAGAAGGCGTAGCCCAGAAGTGCGCAAGCCAAAAGAAAATACAGCCAGCCCGTACGTGTGGGTTTCTTGCCTCCGGGCATCCCCGGAATCTTAGGATCCCGGGGTGTCTGGGAATTGTAGTCGTTACGGTCGTCGGGCATCTTACGAATAAACCTCCGGTTTCAAAATGCCCAGATACGGAAGGTTACGATAGCGCTCGGCATAGTCGAGGCCGTAGCCCACCACAAAGGCATCGGGGCAATGGGTTCCAACATACTTGGGCGTAATGGCCGAGATGCGATCCTCAACGTCCTTCCACAGGAAGGCGGCGACCTCCAGAGAAGCGGGCTTGCGGCTCTCAAGGTTCTTCATCAGATACTTGAGCGTCAGGCCCGAGTCCAGAATGTCTTCAACGATCAGCACGTCACGACCGCGGATATCGATATCAAGGTCTTTGATGATACGCACGATGCCCGAGGACTTCACACCGTCGCCATAGCTCGAAACGGCCATGAAATCGATATTGGTCGGCAGCTCGATCTTGCGCATCAGGTCGCCCATAAAGACCACGGCGCCGCGCAAGACCGCAATCAGCACCAAATCCTTACCCGCGTAGTCGCGCGTAATCTCCTCGCCCAGGCGAGAGACGATACCGTCGATATCCTCCTGCGTAAACAGAACCTTCTCGATATCCGGATGTTGAGAAGCCATGACAACCCTTTCTTGTGCTTAATCGCCCACACACCGCCGTATGGACGCGAACTACACATTCTAGCAGCGCACGGGGTATATTTTCCAGCCCGTGCACCATCAGCGCGGGAATACCGTCAACGCCGCACAGAAAAACTGGTGCGAGGGGCTAATCCGCGTCAACCACGCGAAGCAGATAGGCCACACGCGTCGCCGCCGTGCACTTAAAGCGTTCGTCCGCGCGAACTCCGGCGACCCACACCACGACACCCCCCGGTGCCGTCCTTACCATGGGCACGCCGGTGCGCTCGGAAACGGGAATACGAGCCTCGCACAACAAGTCGGATACCTTCTTGCTTCGGCCACTCATGCCTAACGGGCACATCACGTCTCCCGGTGCGGGACCGTCCACCCACAGGCGCGCCAATCGCCCCTCGGCAGGAACCTCGCCGCGCGAGCCCGCCAAGATCCGCTCGCTATCGCTGTTGGCAAAACCCAGGGCAGCCGCGTCCACCAAAGCTGCCACTTCCCCAGCAGCCGCAAACTCACGGGCGCGGCGCACGATATCGCATCCCGGCTCAACGGCTATCGCTTCTGTGACCAGCATACGTCCCCCGCCCAACGACATACGGCCGGGTATGGTAATCCAGTCCGCAACCAAGCCCTCACGAGCCGCCGGCGCCTTAAACGCCAGCATGCCAAACTCAACACGTGCGTCAATCCCCGCCGGAAGCGTAACCGAACCCGCACCCTCGGCAACACAGGAGAGGACTCGCTCCACATGGCGCATCTCTGGGCGAGCGTCCGGATCGATGCGTTTAATCGCCAGTCGCACGATGCGCCGCGCGATTACCACCTCGGCCGCAGCAAGGCGTCTGGCATCGAGCACCAGCGCGCCCGCTGCCTCTTTGCGCAGGCAGCTTCGAAACGCCTGTGCCGACAACTGGGATAGAAACGCATCCTCATCACCCAAGATCTCACAGGCGGCACCAATCGTCTTGCACACGCTCGCATTACGCTGCGCCAGCACTGGCATTACCCGGTGGCGAACGTAGTTTCGCAGATACGAGATATCTTCGTTGGTCTCGTCCTCGCGCCACGGCTGACCATGCACCTGCAGATAGCCCACAAGCTCACCATGAGTTAGGTCGAGCAAGGGGCGTACCACAATATTCCTTCGGCGGGGAATGCTCGAGAGCCCAGCAGGGCCCGACCCCTTAATGGCGTTCATCAAAAATGTTTCCGCGCGGTCTGAAGAGGTATGGGCAGTGCAGATGCGCGCCGCCGTTCTCGGCGCCCCCATCTTGGCACAAAGCTCGCGAACATACCTTCGCGCCGCGGCATAACGCACCTCGCGCGCAGCCGCCTCGATATTGCCCGACTCCCCATCAAAATAGGCGTGCTCCACGCACAGCGGCAAGCCATATTGTGCGCAGAGCTCGCGCACAAAGGCCTCGTCGCCGTCGGACGCCTTGCCTCGCAGGTGATGGTTTACATGAAGCACATGTAGGCGCTCGCGAGCAATGGGGGCAACGCCGCGTCCATCTTGGATATCCAGCTTTGATGTGCACGCCATAAGAAGCAGTGCCGTCGAGTCCGCACCGCCTGATACCATGAGCACCACAGGAGCAGCCTGCTGCCTCGTCCGGATCTCATCGACTGACCCGGGTACGGCATGGTGTCCGTAATGCTGTGATACCGTTGGCATTCGCTTCCTCCTCTATTCGTCAGCACTCATTGTATCCTTTGGAATCTTATGTCTCGCCTGCACCTTCATATCCTCGGCAGCGGCTCTAAAGGCAACTGCGCACTCATCGAGGGCCCGCAGGGGCTCATCATGGTCGATGACGGACTGTCCCGCCGCGAAACGCTCAAACGCATGGCTGAGCTCGGCCTTTCGGCAGACGACGTGTCCGCCCTTGTTGTCACCCATGAGCACAGCGACCACATTAAGGGGCTTGAGGTGTGGTGTAAACATTGGAACGGACCGGTCTTTTCCAGCAGAGGCACGCTCGCATCAAAGGAAAGCCTCGCACATCTGTCTGTTGAGGAATTCGACCCAGGTGACGCCCTCTCTATTGCCGGGGTCCACATTCAAACGTATTCGACATCGCACGACGTTGTCAATCCTGTCGGCTACCGTTTTGATGCCCAGGGTGATTCGGTTGGCTTTGCCACCGACACCGGCGAGTTGTCGAAGCATGCCATCGATACGCTCAGGGACTGTCGCATTCTCGCGCTCGAAAGCAACCACGATGTAGCCATGCTGCGTCAAGGAGACTATCCTCGCTTTCTTCAGGAGCGCATCCTGTCTGCAAAAGGGCATCTCTCCAACGATCAGGCCGCCGATGCCGCACGCGCGCTGGTAACCGATCGCACCGAGCAGCTTATCGCGATGCACATTAGCCAAGACAACAATCGCCCAAGCCTTACCGTCAAAAGCTACGCAAGCTCACTTGGGGCAACACTCGACAATGAGCTTGGTAGCACCGCCACCCGCGTTGAGGGGCCACATAAACTCACAATACGTCCCGCCGGGCAATATCGGCCCATGACCATTCAGTAGGCTGTCTCAAATATTCAGTAGGCTGTCTCAAATAGAAAAGGGGGCCGGGAATCGCTTCCCAGCCCCCTTAGCTCAAGCACCGATGTTAATGGCCGATAACGTTAGTCGATGAAAATCTTCGTAACGTTCTTCTTTTCGACAATCTTAGGAACCGTAACGGTAAGGATGCCGTCAGCATACTTTGCAGAAAGGCCCTCGCTCGAAGCATCCTTCAGGTACACACCGCGCGTCGCGCTGTAAGAGCAAAACTCCTTCTGCAGGTAGTTCTTGTCCTTGTTCTCTTCGCTCTCCTCAACATTCACGCTAATGGAAAGACGACCCTCATTGAGCTCAACGTCGATGTCGTCCTTTGCAACGCCGGTCAAATAGGCCTTAACCTCGTAACCGTCGCCCTTGTCCTCAACATCAACGGGAAACGCCTTGGAGGCGATCGAGTTGTTTGCCAGATCGGTCATATCATCAAACAGATCGAACAACGAGCTAGCAGAGGGACGAACACCAAAAACCGAACGATAAGGAACCATGCTTGCCATGACTACCACTCCTTTAAGGGACTGCCGAGCCATCTTCTAGGTGGCAGGGACTTCTTTTGACGCTTTAATATATGCCCATCCATTTCTTATATATACATTTTGATATAAAGTTTTTTGAGTCTCTATCTATAAGAATATCTAAGTCTATTTGACTAAGGTTTAATGAGGTCAAGGTTCTTTGAACCGTGCCTTAAATACCAAATGTGCCCTAGCTAAACAAAGCTGGGGCTTACAATGAGCGTATACACAATATTAATGACAACCTAAGGGCATCATGGACGATCAAGCCTCCGACAATTCGTATGATCAGATGCAGAACGATAAATCAACCTATCCGCAGACCATACGCTACCATCGTCCCCATATTTCCCAAGAGCCTATTGACGATACAGAGCCTGAATATGTAACTCGCAATCGTTATCAAACCCTTGAAGAATCTCAATCAGGTCGCAAACACATGGGCGTCGCACCGAGCGAATCGGCGTATCTCAAAGATGCCCCCTTATCCAAAAACAGCGCATACAACCAGGAGCAGGCCCAAACACCCGCTAAGCAACAACGAAGAGAGCCTCGCCCTAAGCAGACCCTAACGCATTCTGCCCGCTATTTAGAGACGCCGAAGCAAGGAAAATCGATATTTATATCGTCTAGCATACGACGCAAACAGCACCGGCTCCAAATCGCGCTCTTGATCATTGCCATCGCGGCAATCGCGCTGGTCATTCGTTTTATTTTCTTCAAATAGAAAAGACAATTAAGCCGTAGGGGCTTTAAGTTTACAACGCCCAAACGCAAAAAGGGGGAGGCCGCGAGGCCTCCCCCTTCCCAGTCCAAGCGCACGGCTCGGTGC